>Ga0315282_10000981_pt1 | contig 55263 bp, 41 predicted proteins | sample YL17G07_20_MG_FD_203693 | JGI IMG/M metagenome (GOLD analysis project Ga0315282, IMG submission 203693) | Sediment microbial communities from Yellowstone Lake, YNP, Wyoming, USA - YL17G07_20 | ecosystem: Environmental > Aquatic > Freshwater > Lake > Sediment | place: USA: Wyoming | collected...
AACGAGGATTACGAGTGGTTGACAAATGGCGCTACAAGTGAGTGACAAGTGGTTTACCACTGGCGACTGACGCAAAAAATGACGCAGATTCAAGACTCACTGACACCGTTTTCGTTGAGAGAAGTCTCCAAGCCAGCTTTTGCCTGAACTGTGGCTGTCGGCCATTGTCGGCAACCTCGAACTGTTTCCCCATCACCCCATGGTCTCCTGTTTGGCGCCGGCTACGGGTTCGGCGGGGCCTTCGCCTACGCCAAACAGACGGCGGCGTTCGCCGCCGGCATCATATAGCCTAAGGAGCTGTCGCTGTCGATCAGTCTCGTTGACCCGGCCCTCCGCGGCGGCACCCCCGAAACCCTGCCCGGCGTCGTCCAGAAGCGGAGACTTTCTCGTCCGCTCCATCAGGCGGCCCTCCGGTAGAAGTTCAGGAGTCCACCAAGACGCTCTTGGCAGACGACTTTGCCCTGGCCCTGCGGCGGTGGCTCGATGATCACGTTGCCGATGCCCTGGTGAGCACGTTCGGTATGCTAGTGCTCCATGTACTCTTTGACGACATACTCCAAATGCCGCTCGCCGAAGATCAGCATGCGGTTCAAACACTCTCCTTTTATGGTCCGGCAAAAGCATTCCACGACACAATTCAAATGGGGTGCCATAGGAAGCGTTTTGATGGGCTTGATCCCGGAGGCCTTCAGGATCTCCCGGAACTCCTCCGTGAACAGAGGGTCGCGGTCGTGGATCAGATATTTCTTATCCTTCAGGAAACCCGAGAACTGGTCTGCCAGGTTCCTGGCCTTCTGCAGCATCCACTCACCATGGGCCTGCTGGATGATGCCGGCTACGTTCACCTTGCGTGTGGCGTAGTCAATGGTCACGAGAACCATGTACCGGGTGAGGCCCGACAACGTGTAAATTTCCGTGTGAAAGAAATCAATCGCGGCCAGAGACTCCCAGTGGGTCCGCAGGAACTCCGACCAGTTGGTCTCTCTGGCTCGGTCGGGACCGGGCGTGAAACCATTTCTCTTGAGGACGTTGTCGATGGTCGTGTGACAGATGTTGTGGCCTAAGTACTTCAATTGTCCCTTGATCCTCCGCGAGCCCCAGGTTTTATTCTTGCGAGCGATCTGGATGATGAGCTGCTCCACCTCTTCGGAGATCCTCTTCGTGCCGGGTTTGCAATTCTTGCTGCCATCGTATTTACGGGCCACGAGTCGGGCGTGCCATCGGAGAATCGTGTCTGGAGAGAAAATGCAGCACGCATCGGCTAAAATTGATCTTCCTAACTGTTTTCCCAGCCGGGCTAATCGCATCCGCTGGCTATCATTGAGCAAGATTCGCTCAGTCGCGAGTTTCTCCCGCAAGATCTTGTTCTCCTCCTTGAGATACGTGATCACATCCTGCTGATGCCGGTTGATCCACCCCGCCAGCATCATCAGGAGCATGCCCATCGGTTTGACTTTCATCACCACTCCAACCTTTCACCTTCCAGCCGTCCATCCAGAGAATCAAGGTGAGTCATTATAACAGGGATGCTCGGTGAGAGCGACCACCTTCTCCAGCACTTTCATCGGCATGAGAGCTGTCACGGCAAGATCATGTGTATTGGGCGGTCGGGTGGATCGCCGGCATCGTACCATCGCAAGGTTGCGTGACGCCTCCCCAGCTCTGCCGCCCTTGCGAAAGCAGTTGCCCTCGGCCTCTCGATCCATTAGCCTCATGAAACCACGAAACAGAATCTGGGCCTTACGTGGCGACGTACCTGTTATTTCCCAGAGGACAGATCGGACCAGTATGGAGAGCTTTGGAAGGGCGACGAACGATGAGACTGTCAATGTGGGCGCTGGTATTCTCGGTCGGGGCAGTCACAATGGCAGGCATCAGCCAAGCTGGCTCGACCGGGGCAGTGACGGCCAAGGGTGCGGCCAAACCTGTGGCTATGCCTTTGGTGGTCGTGGAGCCACCGATGCCTTTGCCCGGCAAGGGGCTGGCCCAGCACGACTTCATCTTCACCGGTGAATTCGACACGCGTAAGCCCATGGCCACCATCTCCTTGATCCAGGGCGGCAAACGAACGTGGATGTATCAGATCCCGACAAAGGATGAATCGAACGGCCAATTGAGCGAGTTCTCTGATCTGCACCGCCTCTCCAATGGAGATATTGTGTTCGCCTACAAGACCGGCTGGCGGAAGATCGACAAGGACGGCAAGATGCTCTACGACTTCAAGTGTCCGCAGGAGACCCTCGCCGATGGAGCGAAGTACTATCGGGAGTGTCACACGGCCCAGCCGATCGGCCAGGACAAGGTGATGTTCATGCTCAATGGCTGTCCCGCCAGGCTCTGTCTCTACGACCTCAAGGCTGGCAAGATGGAGATGGAGCATGTGATGAGGACCAAGTCCCCCGACGATCCGAAGTCAGTCCACAGCCAGTTCCGCAACGTGCGGATGACCAAGGCCGGCACGTATCTCATTGCCCATATGGACTTGGGCAAGGTGATCGAATACGACAAGGACTGGAAGGAGATCTGGTCGTGCGACGCCCCCGCGGTCTGGCACGCGGTGCGATTGAAGAACGGCAACACGCTCGTCAGCGGCAATCATAATGCATTCGCCCGTGAGATCGACAAGGATGGAAAGATCGTCTGGGAATACGAGGACGGCGACACGCCGGGCATCCAGCTTTTCGGCGTTCATGAGGTGATCCGGCTGGCCAACGGCAATACCGTGCTGACCAACTGGTGCCCGGGTCGGTTGGGCAACCGAAAAGAGGAATGGGCCAAGACCATTCAGCTCGTTGAGGTGACGCTGGACAAGAAAGTGGTCTGGGTGCTGCGTGAATGGGCTGATCCCGATCTGGGCACTTCCTCCTGCGTCCAGATGCTCGACGAGCCCGGCAAGGATGAAGAACAGGAATTGATGCGGTAGGAGACCATGAACATGATGAGCCAACAACTGGGCCGGCGGGAATTCTTGAAGAAGGCGGCCCAAACGACCGCGACGGTTGCGGCGTCGGCGGCCCTGATCTCTGCGGCCGAACTGAAAGAACAGACCGGCGCTCCTGCCGTGGCCATTCCCTGCCAACAGCTCGGTAAGACCGGATTGAAACTACCGATGCTCGGTTATGGCGGCGCGGCCCTGCCCACCGCGTGGCTAAATCCGCTGTCCCGGGCCGACCGCGTGGAATTGGTTCGTTACGCCTGCGATCGAGGCCTGCGCTATTTCGACACCTCGCCAGTGTACATGGAGAGCGAGGCAATTCTGGGCGACGCACTCAAGGACCGACGCCGCGACGTATGCCTGGTGAATAAAGTCGAAAGTACCCGGCCGGAGGAAGTGCGGAAACTGGTGGAGCAATCTCTCAAGACGCTGCAGACCGATTACCTGGACATCCTCCTCATCCACGGGACACCCGGACTGCAGCAGATGAGTGTCGAGGAGGCGATGAAGATCCACGCAGAGCTGGTCAAGCTCCGCGAGGAACGGGTCACCCGGTTTGTCGGATTCTCCGCACATGGCTACTTCGACAAGGCACGGGCCTTGATCGCTTCAGGCGGATTCGACATGTGCATGTTGTCCTACGGCTACATTCCCCGGGGCTACGACCAGGTCTGGACCGCCCGGATGACCGCGCTGCGCGATGCCTGCCTGGCCAAGGCCCACGAACTGGGCATGGGCATTGTCGCCATGAAGGTGATCGGCGCGGGCATGCTCGGCGCCCAGTCAGGATCCATTGTTCCAGGATTCGACATGGAACGCCTCAAACAACTGCCTGCCGCGGCCATTCGCCACGTGCTGCAGGACCAGCGAATTCATATCCTGAACATCGGGATGCGCCTGAAGGAGGAGATTGATGCGAACATCAGGATTCTTTGTGAGGATACCACCTACACCTTGGAGGACCGAGCGCTGCTGGCGGAGTTCTCGGCCAAGCTGTACGACACCGATGCCATCAGGAAACTGAAGGTCGAGTGAACATGCGGTGCTTAGGGGAAGAATTGCCGGGAAGATTCTTATGTTGAAGAGACAATCCTTAACATTGTTCATCTCCTGTCTGGCTCTCGTGTTCGTCTGGCCCCCGGTGCCCGTGACCGGCGCCGCTGGTCAGATTGAGGAAGGAGAGATGGCCGGGTACCTGCTCGTCCCTCATGAGAAAGTGGAAGAGACATACAACGCCGGGTTCTCCATCTATGCGGCAGCCTGGCCGTTGTTGCAGGCATATCCGGGGCATCGTTTTCAGACAGGTCTGTTCGGCACCTGGATGTTCGCCCAATATGACGGCCCTGCTCCTGAGAAGATGTATTCCGATATCGAGGGCGGCCTGGGCTGGTGGTGTGACACGCGGTTTGCCACGGAAACGCCGAAGTTCATCATGGGTGGAGTGGCCCCGAATTTCGTGGAATGGGCCAACGGACCGGGAGCCGGCCAAGGACGGAACTGGAATGAGCCCAAAGGCGGGTACGGCGTGGCGCAGTTCAGTCCCTGGCTGTTGTGGCCCCCCGATGGCCTGAATCTGAAACAAGGTACTTGTGGCCAACTATTTGGCTACGGGTACCTGGCGCTGCCGCTCACCAAACCCAAATCCACCACCGCCGGCAGGAGTGTTCCCACCGGCAATAACTGCTGGACGTTGTTTCTGAACACGCGGAATTTCAAAGGTCCGGTTGCGTTCTTCACACCTTATTTCTGGTCCCACACGACCGTCGACGACCCTCGCCTGGCTGGAATGCTCCTGGATTCCCGCCCTGCCGGGCCGAATCGTGCGATGCAGATGGAAACCCAGTATGTCCCCAGCGTCCAAGCCAAGGACGCGAAGGGCGAGACCTACGCCCGCATAGCCCCCACTTCGTTCCCCCGCGGGCCGCAGGGCGATTCGGTGGTATTGCACCACGCTGCCGTCTACAACAAGAAGGCGCTCTGGGATGCGGTGCAGGCCTGGTTTGAAGGGGGAGCCCCGGCCAGTGGCGTCATCGACCCTGCGGGGACCGGCATGTACAAGTTCCCTGGAAAAGGAGGGGCAACCTGGGAGATCTATGCGTCCTCTGTCCCCAAGGAGAAAAGGGCGTCTCTTTCCTGGACTTCTTTTGCGACTCCTATCGCGCCTGATCCGGGCAGCTTCGGGTATCGGTGGAACGAGCAACTGGTTACGAGGGAGGATTCCAAGGACGGCTCACTGGTGACGCTTCCCGAATATTACCACCTGGTGACTGATGGTAATAAGAAGTCGCAGTGGATTCCGGTACTACCCAAGGATGTTCCGGCTGAAACAGGACTGGCCACCGTCAGCTTCCCGCGGCCTGTTGAGGAGCGCCCCGAGCCCTACGTCACTCCTGATGATCCGGCCAGTTGCTGGAAGAAGCCCGGCCCCGTGGCCGGACCTTTCCAGTCGCATCTGGGGGACCACAGCGTGGTGACGTACTACTGGTATCGATTTGCTGACCAGCCGGCATTGCTCAACGCCGATTTGACGAACCAAGAGCGGGAGAGCCTGCAAACACGGGCGGAAAAGATCCACCGGAACTGGACGAAAGACCGTGACTATCTTGCGCCGCCGGCAATTGGAGAACTGGCGGAGATTGACCCGGCCTTGATCGTGACGCCGCCGAAGGGCTTGGAGGCTGGGTATGTGCCCATCGCCACGCGACAAGCAGCTCAGGAGTAGACAAGCCGAACGAGAAGGAGTAACAGGTGTGCCATAAGAAGACAACACGAGGACAGATGATCGGCTGGATCGTGGTTGCAGTTCTGTTGACGGCTATACCCCACCCGGCTTATGCCGCCCAGGACGATGTGATCGCGAAGCAAGCAGGCACAACCCCGGTCAAGGTCTTCATCTTAGCTGGACAATCCAACATGGAAGGTCAGGGCGTCGCCGATCTCGACGGCCCCGACTACAACGACGGCAAGGGCACGTTGAACTACGTGATGAAGGACCCCGCCAAGGCACAGCTCTTCAAGCACCTCAAGGACGACCAAGGCCGCTGGACGATACGCGATGACGTCTGGGTCTGGTATAAGCCTGAGAACGACCCCGTCAAAGCCGGACCGCTCACCCTCGGCTACACCATCTACGATGGCAAGCATCACTTCGGCCCCGAACTGCAATTCGGCCACGTCATGGGTGATCACTTCACCAATCAGGTCCTACTCATCAAAACCGCCTGGGGCGGCAAGAGCCTCTATCAGGACTTCCGCCCGCCAAGCTCTGGGGGGAAGGTGGGCCCCTACTACACCAAAATGGTGGAGGACATTCACGAGGCCCTCGGCAACCTCCAGAAGTACTTTCCGAACTACAATGGTGGCGGATACCAATTGGCGGGTTTTGTCTGGTACCACGGTTGGAACGACGGGTGCGACCCACAGAACGCCGTGCCGGAATACGAACAGAATCTGGTGAACCTCATCAAGGATCTGAGGAAGGACCTGAACGTTCCCGACCTGCCGGTCGTGATCGGAGAGCTGACCGGCCCATGGGTGAAAGCAGAAGGCCCGTGGGCAACCGTCAGGAAGGCACAAGCGGACGCCGCGGCACGACCGGAGTTCAAGGGCTCTGCGCTCTTTGTTGAGACTCACGATTTTGTGCGCGAACCAAAGGACTCACCCTGTCCCGGGCACGGGCATCACGAGTTTGCCAACGCCGAGACCTATTTCCTGGTCGGCAGTGCGCTGGGGGAAGGAATGAAGAGCTTGCTCGGTGATGCTCGTGTCGACGACAAGCTCGATCCATCAAAGCCCACCTCGCGGACCATCCGAAATATCGAAGGCTGGACCGTCCGTATTGACGACCGCTTGCTCTCGCCGCCCCACGATGCCCTGGGCACACGTGCGATCAAACTGCTCGAAGCCAAACTCGCGGACATCACCTTCGTAGTCCCGGCCGATCGCCTGGCGAAGTTGCAGGCAGTCCCCATCGTCCTTGATCTGACGCACGGGAAGCTGCATGCCATGCAATATCACCCCTCTCCAGAATGGCTCCAGGAGCATGGTTATGCATGCGACCTGGCCAAATGTGTCCATATCTGCGAGGCGGCCGATTTTGTCGCTGTCCGCCAGGTGAACGAACAACCGTGGGTGGTCCTGCACGAGCTGGCGCACGCCTATCATGACCAAGTGCTCGGTTTCGACGACCCGAGGATTGTCGCGGCGTACGAGCGATTCAAGCAGAGCGGTCACGGTGATTCTGTGCTGCTTATCACCGGCCGGCGAGTAAGACATTACGGCCTCACGGACCCCAAGGAATTCTTCGCCGAAATGACCGAAGCTTACTTCGGCATGAACGATTTCTTTCCCTTCAACCGGGCGGAGCTGATGACTGCAGAGCCTGAGATCTTCGAGTTATTGAAGAGCATTTGAGGGCAGCCTCAACCATCGCAGAGATGGGACCAAGGCCACCGAGCCGCAAGATGAATGCGGCGAAGGTGAGAGCACTTGTGCCTGTCAATCGCCAGTGGGACCATTCTCGGCATCCCCCTATCCCCTTTAATAGCAGATACTTACACTCGCGAACTCGGCACTGGCATTTTGCCTGCTTCGAGACTACAGTATGCCCTTCGATTTGGCTTGAATCGTTCCCCCAACGTCGGAAAGGGCACCATGGCAGACAATCTCGACCTCCTCAACACCGCCGTCTCACTTCTCGTCAGGGCCGCCCTCCTCGCGGCGCGATTCTCAGGACGGGCGCGCCAGCGAAGCCTGAAACGATTGGCCAGCCGGGATGCTGACGCCAAAGCCAAAGAAATCCTCTTTCTCAAAGACCGGGTCTACCAGCTCGAAATGCAGCTCTCGATCTTGCAGAAGCACCTCCACAAGAAGGGCCAGAGTCCGCGATACACCGTTCGTGAAAGACTCCTCATCCTCTGGCACGTGGAGGCCTTCCAGATTCCCAGGCGAAAGGTCTCCCGGTATTTCGGGATTGCCCGATCCACCCTCTACCGCTGGCTGCACAAGATCGAAGATCAAAAAGCCTCCGGCACACCGGCGAACAGGACACCGGCAGAAATCGCCTCGCTCGTCTGGGAGATCACGAAAGCGAACCTCGCTTGGGGCCGCATTCGCATCGCCAACCAGCTGAAACTGCTCGGCATCTTCCTCTCGGCCTCAACTGTGAGGAATATCCTGCAAAGGCCGAAACCACCAAACACTCCGGCAGCCCAGGCCGGCCCCGAGAAAACAGAAGAGAAACCTGAATCCCGCTCCATTCCTGCCTGGTATCCCAATCACGTCTGGTCGGTCGACACCACGAAGGTCCGGTGTTGGGGCCTGTGGCCCATTGAGGTTCTGGTGGCCATCGACCATTTCTCCCGCAAGGTCGTGTGCGTGGCTCCCCTGGAAGGGCCCAACGCCGGCTGGATCGTCGAGGTGTTGGAGCAGGTTATGCGAAAACATGGTGCGCCGAAACACATCATCTCCGATCAAGCCAGCGTCTTCATCGGCGATGTTTTTGCCGAACTCCTGAAACAATGGAGCATCAAACCTCGTTTCGGCGCTGTCGGAAAGCACGGCTCCATCGCCGTAACGGAGCGGGTCATCAAGACTCTCAAATACGAGTGGCTGCGATGCGTGCCGATCATCAAAGGGTTCGACCATCTAACGCTCCTCTGCACGGAATTCGAAAGCTGGCACAACACCTGGCGACCGCACATGACTCTGGAGGGCCTGCGGCCAGATGACCTCTACTACGATCGCAAGCCCGAGAAGCCGAAACGAGACACGAAGACCGTCCCCGGCCATATCGAACGTCACGTTTTCATCGAGACACGACTCACCGCCTATCGCCTGAAGGAAGCGGCGTAGCTTCTGTTCTGCGGCTCTCGCGCTCTCGTCGCGCACGAAGTCTGCCGATGTCTCGAACGCAGAGCGCCGATTCTCTCCTCGCGGCCCGGCACAGACGCCCAGACCCTCTCCCCCCTTTCACCCCGGTCCCACACCCGCCCTCTCCTGCAGGCGCTTGGAGCCCGAGTTTAGCCGCTCCCGAGCGGTCCGACCGCCGCTTAACAAGCGCAGATGGTCCCACAGCCGCTTGACAGGCGCATCGTGTCCATCATCTGCACGACAGATTCACACATCAGTTACGCCGGGATTCGGGAATCTATTCAAGCGTGGGCTACAGCTGCCAATTTCTTCTTCCGCCTTCCCTTCGGGAGGAGCTCTACAGCCATTCTCCCGTCAACACGAACGCGGCCCAGCAGAAGGGGTCGGAGTAGCGGATGTCCTGCCTTGCATTGACAACGTTATTGCCTCGCAGAATCTTGAGCTGGGCCTGACGTAAGGCCTCGGCTTTATCCAACTTGCCAGCCTTGAGGTTTCGGAAGAACTCCGCTGTCAACTGACTCGTCGGGCCACTCGGCACCTGCCATAGACTCGCACAGACACTCTCGGCACCGGCGTAGAAGAACGCTCCTGTCAGGCCCACCAAACCCTCCCCTCCGCTGAGCCGGCCCAATCCCGTCTGACATGCCGAGAGCATCACCATGTCCGTGTCCAACTCTAAGCCCATTACTTCTTGTGCCTGCAAGTATCCATCCTCTGGCGAATCGGCTTCCGGGTCAGACAGTGCCAGGCAACTTAGCATGCCGTTGCGTACATCCGCCAAGCCATGCGTGCTGAACAGGAGAAATCGCCAGTCGAAGCGTTGGCCTCTTTCGCCTTTTGCTTCCAGCAACCGTTTGACTTGCTCCTCGCTGGCACCTCTTTGGGTATACACGACTGCTGTGCTCTCAGGCCGCGAGGATGAAGCTGACCGGTACACCTGCGGCGAACCGAAGAGACTGGCCACACGAACGGCTTCCTGCTCGGTCTCCGGTAAGGAGGTTCGCCTCAAACCGCTGCCTTTGTAGTAGTCTCCTCTGAATCTCCGCAACCGTGTGACCAGGTCATCAACTCCGGTAGTTGCAGCGACCGCTAACGGCTCTGTTCCGAAGGTCGGGTTGGCAAAGGCCAAAACCTCGCCCCTAGGGCCTTTCCGCTGCCGCTCTCGCTCAGCCTTCTGCTTTCGGATGGTCTCCAGAGTGGTCATGGCCGGGGTATACGAGATGGCATACCGCTCGATCAGGTACTGGGTAGTATCCTTCTCAGTCTTGACTCGCAGCATCTCAAAGGGCACGTAGTGCAAGGACCCGTCCGGAATGACCAGTAGATGGGTGATCTTCTTCTGTTGGAGTTCAGCCAGAGCAGAGTCTGGCAAGATCGCCTGTCCCAACCTCTCCAGAACAGCTTTCTCTGTCGCCGCATCAATCACGTTGTGACGCTCGGTCTGTGGCCTGGACAAGTCTTCCACACGGCCCCGTGCCAGTTGGACAAGGCCATCAAGACCGATCTTGTCCTCGCGAATCTTCCACGCGTCCGCCAACTGGACGAGAGTGACCTGCTGGCGGGGCAGAAGCTCTGGTAAAGCGGAGGTCGCTGCTCCCAGCTTGCGGGCGGTCACGCCTTCGCGCGTGAGGATCAGCAGCCAGCTTCCTTTTTCTCCGATCGAATATTGGAGCACAGCCGTCCCTGGCGACAATTCCCTGGCCATATCCATCGGCTTGCCAAACTCGGGAGCAACGTAACCGCCTATGGCGGTCTTCTTGAGTTCTACCTCGACCAAGTTCCGCTGCTGCTGCAGTTCCTCGATCCTGGCCGTGAGGTCTCCGCGGCGTTTCGTCTCCGTCTCAGGGAGATCGTTGCGGAGACCGGTGAGCTTGCTGATTTGCCGAGACACGTCTCTATCTCTGGCAAGTAGCTTCGCATCCGGCCGGATTCCCTTCAAAACGGCTTTCTCGCGCAATTGGTCTGTCAGGCCGCGGCCCTTGCCCTGCTCAACTATGTAGAAGGCCAACTCTCTGCAGTCTGTCTCTCGACTGTTCTCTCCTGCCTTCTGGCCGGATCGCTCCCAGGCAGCGATAGCCCCCGCCGGCTGTCGCTCAATCAGAAAATCGGCGAAATCCGCAGAGAGGGCGCCCCCGGTTTCGAGAAAGCTCACCCGGTGTTCGGTCGCGAGCAGTCGTGACCTTCCTTCGCCAAGCTTCTCCGTTGCCTTGATGTATGCCTCAAGGGCTCTGGCCTGGTCACCCGGACCGTTTCGGGCCGCAAATAGCTTCCCGGAAAGCCACGACAACTCCCAGTGCGTCCACTTGTCGCCCGCCTTGCCCAGGCAATCGGCGGATTGCTCATACTGGCCGCTGTCGAAGTAGATTCGGGCAAGGTTGAACCAGCATTTCCTGGCTACGATAGGATGAATCTGGAAGTGCTCGGACAGCCGCAAGGCACGATGTATCTGCTTGATGGCCTCGTCGTGCTGGCCGATCTGCTCTAATGCCCGTCCCAGATTGATGTGGCACGCTGCCTGCTGTTGCTCGCTGTCGGGGATCGTAAGATCGCGGCTGAGAGCCTCCCGGAAATACGCGATTGCCTCGTCGTAACGACCGATATCGGTTAGGACAACTCCCGCATTGTCTCTCAACGAGGCCTGTGCCTTGTCCGCATCCTGCGCGCCTTCCAATAGCCTGCCGGCCTGATCATATTTCTCCAGGGCCTTTTCGTAGAGACCCAGGTCGCCAAAGGTGACAGCCATGTTCATCGTGCAGGCGAAGGCTTCATGCCCCTTGTTCGAAGGATCGCGGACGCGCTCCTCGGCCTCGGTGAGGTAGGCGAGGGCATCCTCATATTGCCCCATGTCGACAAGTGCCGTACTCGCATTGATCAGGTATTGGCCCCGTCGCCAAGTTGCATCCGGGGCCTTCTGAAGCAAACGCCATGCGGCCTCGAAACGACGCAGGGCATCTTCGCTGCGCCCCAGGTCCCTGGCCACCGTCCCGCTGTCCGAGTAGCACTCGGCAATCTCCTGCGGAGCAGCAACAGGGGCCAGGTAGAAAGAGAGGGCTCGATCGTAGTTGTCGAGCGCTTCCGCGGGACAGCCGGCCAGCAGAAGACTGAAGGCAACATTCCTGCAACAACGGGCCTTGAACAGTGTACCCTCCGGCGACGAGGGGTAAGCCGCAAGGGCTTGCGCCAGCAACACGCGAGATCGCGCAACATTGCCCGCCCGGGCCGCATAGAGTGCCTGCATGCTCAGTATGTCAGGGTCCTCCATGGATGCTGCACGCGTCACGGTTGTTCGGAACGACGATTCCATCACGGTTGCGAGCAGGCCCACACACACTGCTGTCCTGATCAACCTCACCATGGTTGTGTTGAATGAGACCATATCCCTATCTTGTTACGAAGTCATCATCGCCTGATGCCACGCACAAGCCATGCCCGCTGAACCACACTTGCGACTGTTCGCTCTTCAGATCGACGCGGTGAATCATGTCCGCCTCCGCGATCTTCGCATCGAGACTCATCATCGCCAACTGCTTTGGGTCGAGCGCTCGCGCCCCAACCACGTACGTGCCGCTGTCCCCAAGGTCAATGAACGTCTGTCGCCTGTCGAGAGTCTGCACGAGAACAGTCTGGTTGTCCCAGAATGTCAATCGGCCCGCAGAGGAGTAAGTTCCGAGGAAGATCGTCTCCGGAGCTTGTTCCGACGATGACCCCCGCTTGGCGACGTACAGGTTGTTCGTCCCCTCCATGTTTACGTGACTTACGGAGCCGAGCTTTGTTCCGTCGGCCGCGATCGCCGTCCTCTCAGGGGGCATCATCTCACCTTTCTGCTTGGCGCGCAGATAAACGACTTGTCTCCCGTCGGGGGAGACTGCCATCTCGTCCAGTGCGGTCATGTTGAAATCGAAACCGCGCACCTCGAACAGCGGCGACGTTTGGACCAGCTGGTCACTCATGGTGATGAGAACTGTCTTGTGCCCTGAGGTGATCGACGCCTCGAACTGGGCAAAGGCGGCGTTTCGGCCTCCGGCAAATGAACAGAGACCCAGTTGGGCGCTGACGGTCGTGCCGGCGAACACGTGCAGCTTCAGACGGGCCGGATCCTCACCGAGCTCACGGCTCAATCTCACCCCCGGCGGCTGGAGCACCTCCTGTGAGCGATTCTCGACGACATCGTAACGATAAACCAGAAAGTCATTCTCGTACACGATTGCATTGCTTCCCAGCCAGCAGGCTTTGTCTCCCTTTCCGATGATTTGCTGGCGTCCAGTATCGAGGTCTTTCACGGTCAACGTGTCATTCTGGGTGAACACGATGCTGCCGCCGTCAGGCGCCAGGCAAGCGTCATCTGCATCGTCTGCAACCAGCGTCTGCCGGCCCGAGGCTAAATCCAACAGGCAGATGCCGTCGGTCTTGCAGGTAAGACCGTAGCGGGGATGTGTGGGAAGAGATGGGATGACCTTGTCCGTTAGCTTCATTCGCGTATAGGCAAGAGTTCTCCCATCTGCTGAAAGGGAAGGACTTTCTCCCTGCAGGTCCGTCTGTATTCGCGTGCCGTCTGCGCGCACCAGCACGATTTTGCCGTCGTTGACAAACGCCATGCGAACGGCGCCCGGGGCCGGACCCGTCGCGAGCTTCTCTGTGCGGCCGGGCTGCTCCGCTTCACCCTGGTCGTGACCCGCGGGATTCATCAATCGGCCCATGGAGTCCAGCATTGTCAGATACGATTTCAGATTCTCGCTCATCCCCTCCAGAAGCGGCAAACAGGCTGCCAGTTTCTCCTTCATGTCGGGATCGTCAGCCTTGAGTATCTCTTCCTTCACAACCTTCGTGGTATTCTCAACGTCGACCGCGATCCTGGAGATCTGAGCACGCACCTCCTCCGGGTGGGCCATAGGATTGATCTGCAAGTTCTTCTCCATGTCCGTCTCGAGCGTCTTCAGCACGTCCTCCAGGTGCACGGATCGTGAGCGATCGCGTTCCCATGACTCCAGCGCTTTCCGGACGGCTGTGGATTGTGCCTCCTGATTGTCGGTCGCGGGTTCTGCCGTCGGGCTGTCGTTCTTCTGCTGCGGCCCGGCGGCCGTCGAATCCAATCTGTCGGTAGATTCCGCACGCTTGAACCGGATACGCGTGCACATGGTGTTGAACAGGCTCTCCGATTCCGGATATCCCGTCGTTGACATCACGGTGATTACATAACGTCTGGAAGCGGTCCGCACTGCGGCGCACGTCGTGTACATCGGAGTCCCGGCCAATCGGTTCTCATACCCGTACTTGATGGCCGGTCTGCCTCCAATCTGGATCGGCGATTCGAAACCCGCACGCCAGGTGCTGCCGAGAGCTGCAGCAGTGATCTTGCGTGCCCTTACCACATCCAAGAGAGCCTTGTTGGGCTCAGCCGGATCCCACTGGATGTTGATGATATGTACCCTATCGCCTTCCTCTCGAGAGAACTCTTCCTGCCTGATACGGGTCTTGTGTGTCCAGGTCTCGACGCCTCCGTCGAGGGGAATAGAAAAGTGCCCTTGTTCGGAACTGTAGTAATCGCCGGTTGCATCAAGGCTGGCTCCGCCCGAAGACTCCGGATCGGCTTGTCCGTTCCGGACCGGCGACTGCACCTCGCCTTCCGGCCCATCCTTGAACGAGATTCCTCGAATCAGTCTGTCCGGCGTGCCTTCGGGGTCCTGGAATCCCCCCGTATAGGAATACGCGATCTCATATCGCCTTCTTGCGGAGTGAACAAGGATGAACGTGTTATAGGCAGGCTGGTCGCCAATATTCATCTGGTATTTGCCGACCATGGCCGTGCTCCCTCCGACCGTGGCCTTTCTATCGGAGCCGTCCACCCAGCGCCCGCCCTCCCGTATCAGGACGGGCTTGGCCTTCTCAAATTCGGACGCCACGTCGTAGACGATTGGGGCCCATTTGATGACCACCTGGGCGATGTCATCCCCGAACAGTCGACAGAACTGATCGACCCCGGCCTCGGGGATTTCAACCTTGCCGGTGGCCGGATTCACCAGGTTCACAGGGTGCATGATGTACGTCCATTGGCCGCCGGCGCTGTGTTTCCGGACGAACTCCTGAATGGCCCCCTCCGCACCTGGAAGAGCGACCGCCGCCGAAGGTGCGACCGGCAGGGCCAGAGAGTATCCGCCGTCATTGGAGGTGAAGGGCGTGATATCGCCAACTGCTGCCAGTTGGCGCTGCGGCCCGCCAGGTCCGTTCGACGCCGAACGTGTCTGTCGCCGAGGGCTATTCCGTTGCCTGGATTGAGGCTCCTCCTTCCCGCATCCGACAACAACGATCATGAGTACCATGAGCGTGCAAAGAGTTCTCGACCGTCTCATTCTGTCACCTCCGACGTTCCTTGCCTTCGAAGCTCCATCAAGAAGAGCGTTCCCACGACATCTGTGAGTGTCCTCAATTCTCGAAGGGCAGGACACACCTGAATCCCAGATCATCTCCCTTCGTATCAGGGCCTGTCGCAAGGTCGCCGACGGGGGAGATGGACAGAGGATTGCCCATTGTTCCCACGGAGTTCCAGCCTCCACCTCTGGTGATCATCGCGCTTCCGGGGAAATCTGGAAGGATCTCTGTCGCCGTCCATTCCGCGGCATTTCCTATCATGTCCTCCACTCCAAAGGGGCTGGCGCCCTTCGGGTGGGAACCGATGGGAGCCGTGCCATCGCCAATCTGGGCGTATTCCTTAAGCTGATCCGGCGTGAGCTCTCCGCGCATCTTCCCCCAACGACCTGTTCCGAGGTTCTGCGATGCCTCGACAATCTCCTCCCTCGTGAGCGACCGATATGGCACGCCCCAGGGGTACAGCCTCAGGTCCCCATCTCCTCTTGCCGCCTTCTCCCACTGCTCAACGGTCGGCAGACGCTTGCCGGCCCAGTCTGCATAGGCTTTGGCATCGTGCCAGGAGACATTCACAACGGGATGGTTCTCGATAGACGGTGGAGGTGTCTTTCCCGGCCAGTGCGAGGGCTGTCCATGGCCGGTCTCGGCGACAAACCGGGCATATTGCTTGTTCGTGACCTCATACTTGTCGATCCAGAAGGTAGCGGTTTCAGAGCCTTTCGGGGGATACCCGTAGGCAAATGGGCCGGCAGGAACGAGGACCATGACGGCCCCATCTTTAGGATCTATGCGCTTTGAAGCGGTTTCATGGCGGACTGCCGGTGCCGACTCCTGAGGGGAGGCACGTCCCGCTGCCGTGCTTCCAAAGCACTTCAAGCCCGGGAGAAGGACTTGGGCACTATCGACGACAAACGCCCCGCGCCATCGCCCAAAGGTGATTCTCCTGCCCTGAGCACTATGCCAGATGTCCATGTCTGCTTGTCTTGCGCCAAGCGTAGGACCACTCTCCCAGCCTGACGCCGGCAGAATCAACCCATATTCTCGAAGGCCGCGTTCTAGGTATTCAACCGATTGCAGCCCCAAAGAAATCAGGTGCCCACTCTCCACATCGATGATCAGCTTCTCGTTCAGGACCGCCGACCGCAGCACGAGTAACTCTGTCAACACGAGATCCACGGAGTCGAGAAGATCGTCTCTGTGCTCAGCGATGCACTCGCCCTTCCACTGTTGAAAGACCCGAACAGTCTCCACAAAGGACGCTTTATGCACGACGGCTCCTAGCAACAGCATTTCTTTGAGCTGGGGAGAGACCGGGATCTCGCTGACAGGAGTGATCTTGATCCTCGGATGGTTTGTGGCAGCATTGTTGAGAGCATTGAACACAGCCTTGTCGGCCTCTGCATCTGTGCGCGCCCGGTGCGACGATTGTCGAAGAGGCCCAGCCTCTTTCCTCTTGCACCCTACGGTCAGGAACAACAGCGCCAAGATCACGCAAACCGTTTCTGTCGCTCTCATTTTTCGCCTCCTGTTGACTCTTTCGGCTCCCTGGCCAACCTCTCGCGGCTCAATGTGAATTCCGTTGTGTCTGGCGAGATCCGTCTTATCGGTTCACCTCGCCTTCCGTGGCCAATCGAGTTGCCTTCTCGCCCGCCTTGGCTGCCTCATCGCTACGCTGTAGGCCCTCCAAAGCCTTGGCCAGTAGCCGCCAGACCAGGGCGTTCTCAGGATCCGCCCCGGTCAGCTCTCTGCTGGCTTTCTCTGCTTGGTCAAATTGTCCCTGATGAAGGGCCTGCATGATCGACACGGCCTCGGTGCCATGCATGGAGCGAGTCTGCAGGTCGTCCGGGCCACCTGCAACCAGGCGGTCCACACCCAGGTCCCATGCTAGTAATTCGAACTGACGGCGGACATCCGGCTGCTCGTAGTCCAAGGCTAAGGAACGCTGAAAGGCTTTCAATGCCTCGGCCTTACTCCCCATGGCAGCGAGGATGCGGCCCATGCCCTTGTGCGCGGTGGCCAGACCCGGATCGAGTTGAATGGCCCTTTTCACGGCCTGCAGTCCCGTGGCGGCAGCTTCGGCATTGTTCGGGTCCTTTTCTACGCGGGTGGCATAGAGTACGCCCAGATCCGCCCATCCGGCAGCGTCCTCGGGACTGACCGCAAGATAGCGATCAAATTGGGCTTGCGCCTCATCCAGTTTACCCTGCCTGAACGCGATGATTCCCAGGTTGATCACTGGCGGACTGAATCGCCCGTCGAGACGCAAGGCAAGCTGATATTGCTCGCGGGCCTTGCCGTCTCGATCCTCGGGGTCGAGCATCTGGTAGGCATTGCCGTAGTAGTTGTGGAGAACCGCGCTATCCGGATTCCTCTCAACCAGAGTACCATACCGGTTCAGGAATTGCTTTGTCAGCTTTCCACGTTGGGCACACTCCTCAATTTTGCGGTGCAGATCAATGCCGTTCAAATTCGCGTCCGAGGCTTGGCAGTACTCATGGAAGGCATTGGCATAGTCCCGGTCATCGAAGAGCCTGTCCCCTTTCGCCACTGTAGCCGCGACCTCCGGCCCAGTAGCCTGGATGCGAGCCTGACCTCCGGATGAGTCCTCCCCGCGCGGAGGCGATTGGCCTTGATGCACCCACCAGGCCGCGACGCCGACAACCAGCAAGACCCCCGCAGTGGCCAGCAGGCAGATGGGCAGGGCAGACCTCGGCCGGCCAACCAGGAGGGAGACCAGCTTGTCCATACTGGCATCAAAGAGCTCATACGAGGGCGCGATGCCATGATATGTGGAAAGTGCTCGGATGTCATCGGGTAATCCCGTGGGAAACACGAAACCCCTCGCCATCACGGGCACGATGTTCTTCTTGCACTGGATAGCGTGGGCCACTTCCTGGCGCACCCAGTCCTCGGGATCCTTGCACCGATCGAGACACCCGGGGGTCAGGATAACAACGACATCGGTCGCCGCCTCGATTCTGTCGAACAGCTCCTGATTGAAACGCCCGCTGCGAAGGTTTTCGACATCGAGAAAGACATCCTCTTCCCGGTAGCCGCGTTTCTGGAGACTCTCCTTGACCAAACGAGCGGTCTCAGATCCGGTATCCCGACGGTACGTGATGAATACCTTCCCTCGGTTCATATGCCAGTCCTCAGCGACCTGCATTGGTGCTCGCCAAGAGTCCCTATCATGATACAAGTCAAGAGACAGCTTCGCCAGTGATTTCTCAGCCGAGCACAAGAAAAGATCCGCACTCGCCTGAACGGCTGGTCCACTGAGCTTCTTCCCACGAGTCCCATTGGCCAAGCCATTGGTTACGCCCAGGGACAACAGATGGCTTTGAACCGATGCTTCGACCACGGTGACCTTGACATGGACAACAACCTGTCCAAGAGAGTCTTTCGGACCATGGGCATCGGTCGTGAAAACTGGGTCTCTGCTGGCAGTGACGCCCGGGCTGAATGGGCCGCTATCATTTACAGTCTCATCGCCGGTTGTAGACTATCTTGCATCAACCGCTTTGCCTATCTCCGTGATGTGCTTGACCGCATCAGTGTTCCATGCCGGTCCTGTGAGACACGTCGGCTATAGCGGACGAACCCGCCTTTCCAATTTCTGAACGCTCTCGCCGTAAGAAGTCTGTTTCCCGAACTCCTCTGGGTGAAGGGAGCCATCCGCGAGACACATGTAGAAGGAGAAGCCTGGGACGATCAAGTCTCCCACTTCGGTTACCAAGAACCCCTTATACAAGCCCGTTTGGATTACCGAACACCCAGCAGGCATCTGCTGGGCTGTCCTGAAGAAATCCTTGGCAAGTATACCTATCTCATGGTTCTTGCAGTTTCTGGAACGGAGGATTCCGAAACCACACATTCCTTCGCAATACTCCCGCCAGTACTCCATTGAGTTGATGGGATCAGGCCATTTCCCGACATCAACTTCGGAAATCGTTATATCTTCTGCGCGTATCGACAATCCCAGACCGTTAGAAAGCCCTTGTTGAAACGGCGTCAGTCCCTCCAACGTACGCCCAATGGCGTTCACAAAAACGGCCAACTCTGGCTTGCCACTTTGAGTGATCGACTGCTGAGCCACTCTCAGGTTGGAGATCGATCTGCCGATTACCGAGATGCGTATTTCGGCTTCACGTACCGCGCGCATCTCGTCATTGGGCTCAGGAAGAAATGAAAAAATGTCATCGCACAGACCACGTGCCTGTGCCCCGTCGTTGTCGTCTGAGGGGCTCTTCTGATGCCTACACCCAGCGAGACATAGGACAACAATCAAGGAGCCAAGAAACCAAAAGAAATCAGAACACCAAGGATAACCATCGATTTTTGCCTTATTCTGTCTCATTCTTCTCCCACCTTTCGGACTTTCATGCACGTGGCATTCATTTCGACCTCTCCGAATCTCCGGTCCGTTATGCATTCCCCGACCTCGCAGACTGCACGGACGGCCAGTCAATGCTCGACTCGGGATTATCATGTCATCCTGCGTCGATGAAGGCAAGAAAGAGTGAGGAATTCTGCACTGGTCCAGTTGTATCTGTCAAGCGACAATGGGACCACTTTGGATACCACCCTATCCCCTTAGATGACAGATGCTTACAGTCGCGAACTCTACGCTGGCATTTTGCCCCCTCCGAGGCTATAGTATGCCCTTCGATCGCGCTTGGATCGCGTCCCAAACCTCTGAAAGGGCGCCATGGCAGACAATCTCGATATCCTCAATGCCGCCGTTTCACTGCTCATCCGAGCCGCCCTGCTCGCGGCTCGATTCTCGGGACGAGTGCGCCAGCGAAGCCTGAAGCGCCTGGCCAGCCGGAATGTTGACGCCAAAGCCAAGGAGATCCTCTTCCTCAAAGACCGGGTCTACCAGCTCGAAATGCAGGTCTCGATCCTGCAGAAGCACCTCAATAAGAAAGGCAAGAGCCCACGGTACTCCGTTCACGAGAGACTGCTCATCCTCTGGCACATAGAGGCCTTTCAGATCCCCAGGCGCAAGGTCTCCCGCTATTTCGGCATCGCCCGCTCCACGCTCTACCGCTGGCTGCACCAGATCGAAGAACAAGAATCCTCCGGCGCACCGGCGAACAAGACGCCCGCGGAGATTGCCACGCTCGTGTGGGAGATCACCAAGGCCAACCTCAGTTGGGGCCGCATTCGCATCGCCAACCAACTGAAACTGCTGGGCATCTTCCTCTCGGCCTCGACCGTGCGAAACATCCTGCAGCGGCCGAAACCACCAGACACTCGGGTAGCCCCAGCCACCCATGAGAAACCGCAGGAAAAGCCAGAATGCGGCTCCATTCCAGCCTGGTATCCCAATCATGTCTGGTCGATCGATACTACGAAAGTCCTGTGTTGGGGCCTGTGGCCCATTCACGTCCTGGTGGCGATTGACCATTTCTCGCGCAAGCTCGTATGTGTGGCGCCCCTGGAAGGCCCCAATGCCGGCTGGATCGTCGAGGCCCTGGAGCAAGCCATGCGGAAACAGGGTGGGCCCAAGCACATCATCTCAGACCAGGCCCCGGTCTTCGTTGGCGACGTCTTTGCGGAACTCCTGAAACAATGGAACATCAAACCTCGCTTCGGCGCCGTAGGCAAACACGGATCCATTGCCGTAACGGAGCGGGTCATCAAGACGCTCAAGTATGAATGGCTGCGCTGCGTGCCGATTATCAAGGACTTCGACCACCTGACCCTCCTGTGCACCGAGTTCGAAAGCTGGTACAACGCGTGGCGACCGCATATGACCCTGGAGGGTTTCCGGCCAGATGACCTGTACTACAGCCGCACGCCCGAGGCGCCGAAGCGACAGGCGAAGACCATCCCCGGAAACATCGAACGCCACGTCTTCGCCGAAACACGTCTCACGGCCTATCGTCTCAAGGCCGCCGCGTAGTCCCTGTTCCGTAGCTCTCACGCCCTTGCCACGCACTGCGTCTGCCCAAGTCTCCAATGACCCGTTGGAAATAGGCATGTAAAAGGGACCCACGTCGGCGCCGACTTGGCTCCAGGACACCTGCCGCCTCCCACCCCGGTCCCACGCGTGCCATCTCCGGAGAGCGTTCTGACGCCGAGTTTCGTCGACGCGAGGCGGTCCCACTGCCGCTTGACAGGTACAGGCGGTGTTGGAAACCGATTGCGCGATGGCTCGGGAGATCCAGTCCGAACTCATGACCTCATTGACGAACTTTTGACGAACTATGGGCCAAAATAAGCGTTTTTGAGGGTCCAATGAAAAAGGCTGCCAAACATAAATGCTTGACAGCCCAAGCTTTACAGAAATGGGCAGGACTGGAGTTGAACCAGCGACACACGGATTTTCAGTCCGTTGCTCTACCAACTGAGCTACCTGCCCGTATTGTGCCGGTGCAAAGGCGTTAGTGTACCACGCGCATCGGCCGATGCAAGTGATTTTGGCCTGGCAATCGCGATTTTGTTGGGCCAAGTCGCGGCGAATGCTGATAGCTCGCATCAGTCCTGCGTTCCGCACGATTGACCCGAAACTTCACTCTGCGACGCCCAAGGCGGCAGCAGAACGCATCGGCGTCAGCAGCGCCACGCATCAGCTTACCAGTATTCTACCCGAGAGCCAAGGTCGCCGGCAAGACTCTCGCGAGTTCGCGAAACGGCGTTCGCCCAAGGCATCCTGCAATCTAAGGTATCCCGGATTCAAGGTCGGTCGTGGTTCATTCCGGCAAGGCCGCGGTGAGTAGATCCTGGCGAGATGCCGGCGAACCGACAGACTCGATCGGCGGACGACGGCCAATCTCCGGTAAATCTCCGGGTGGACCTCGCAGGCGGGCCGCAGCCTCTGCCGGCGGCTGTGCGACTGAGTTTTGTGGGGTCCATGAAGCCTTTCTGTCATCCCCTCGACTGCGCTCAGGGCAGGCTCCGAGCGTCAGCGAAGGATCCGAGCCGGACGTGAGGACAAGCCCTGATTATGTTGGCTGCCCGGATGCTTCACCTCGTTCGGCATGACAAATGGCCGCTGGTCCCCCACGAAACGTAGCCGCACAGGACAGAGGTATGCGCTGCTTTTTACATGGCATTTACAAACGTCCGGCCGTATTTTAGCCTATAATTAAACTGTAGCAGGATAATTATGGAACTACAGGCACACATACTGGTTGTGGAAGACGAGCAGGCGATCCGGACGGCGCTGGTGGATTTCCTGGAGTATCACGGCTTCCGGGTGACGCCGGCGTGCGACGGGTTGCAGGCCAAACTGGCCGTCGAGCAGAACCGGTTCGACCTGATCCTGCTCGATTTGATGCTGCCGGGAATCAGCGGCGAGCAGTTGTGCTCCCTGTGGCGCCAGGGCGGCGTGCAGACCCCGATCATCATGGTCACGGCCAAGGGCCAGGAGAAGGACAAGATCCAGGGGCTGGACCTCGGCGGCGACGACTACATCACCAAGCCTTTCTCGCTTGAGGAGATGCTGGCCCGCATCCGGGCGGTGCTCCGCCGGACGGACCCGGCGCGGGCCGTCGGGCAGGCGTTCGCGTTTGGCGACTTGCACGTGGACATGGCGTCGCTCAAGGCGCAGCGCGGCGGCCGCGTGATCGACCTGAGCAAACGCGAGGCCCTGATTGTCCAGTATTTCGCCGCCAATCCCGGCCGTGTGATCGACCGCGAGGAACTCTACCGTGAGGTCTGGCACGATGTCCTGACCGATCTTGGCACGCGGACTGTCGATATGCACATCGCCAAGCTCCGCGGCAAGATCGAGCTCGACGTGTCCGATCCGCAGATCATCCAGACCGTTCGCGGCGCCGGGTACAGGTACGCCGGCAACGAGTGAGGGAATTATAGTACTCCGACCACCTAGAACGGTGTGCGAGAATATCGGTTACGATGGGTGGCTGCGTGCCATGCTTACGCTCTCGCGTAAGCATGTTCTTGGCAATGAGGTTCCGAATGGCTACGCGAGCATAGCCATGGCACCCGACCACTGGTCGCCCACCGAATCGGGATAGTTGGAGCACTACTTCTGTTGGAGACGCAGGAGGTTGCGTCTTGGGCGGGTGCGCGGGCACTGGAGATTATGTACAGGCGTCTGATCATCTTGAGCGTTGTCATTGTGGCGGCTGTGTGCGGGCTCAGCGGGCTGGGATTCCACGCCATCACGAAGTGGGCACAGGGCCTGGAGGGGACGCGCCTGGCGGAGTTCGCCGAGGTGGCCGAGCAGATTCGCCAGGACGTCAAGCGCAAGCTCGATGAGTTCGTGCGAGCTGAGCAGCAGCGAAAGTACACGGACTACCTGTACTACTATGTGCCGGACAATATGGCGGACAACCAGCAGCAGCAGTTGGTCGTGCTGCGCTCGCCCCTCGGCGACCAATGGTCGAACGGCCTTGCCTACGGCTACTTCCAGATCGAGGCGGACGGCGGGATTGTCACGCCCTATTATCCCACCCGGCTCGGCGGAGCGGACAAGAGCGGTGCGGTCGCCGACGAGGTGCAGCGGCACGTGCTGAATATCGAGAACAACGTGCTGCCCTCGATCACCCGCAGATCGGGAACGCTGCGGCTGCCCGAGCCGCAGATGCAGCAGCAGGAAGTGACGGCGTCATCACCTGCCCAGGACCGGAAGAACGTGAACGAGCAGACCGTCGAGGGCCAGATGCCGTCAAAAGGCAAGGGCGTACTGAGCAAGGCGTACCCGATCGAGAGCCTCAAACAGGAATCGCAGGCGCCGCAGGTCTTCAAGCAGCAGCGTTCGCTGGTGGCCTCGAATCAGGCCCAGGTCGGGCCGGGCGCCGCGCAGCCACCACCGGAAATGCAGTCGGGGCCAAATCTTCCGGCCGACACCGTCCAAGGACAGCAGGCCGAACCGGCGCCCGGAGTGCAGGCTTTATCTGCGCAGGGCGGAGCGGTTGCGCAAGAGCCGGCCCCAGCGATGCCGCAGGATCGAAGGGGCTTGCCTCCGACGACACCCGGCCCTCAGGCGGACTTGGCCCAGAGAAAGGACCTCTCCGAACTGGTGCAGATCCGCGTCGAGCCCTTCGTGCCGCTCGTCGTACCCGGGGCACAGCCGGGAAGCTCCATCTTTGGCGGCCAGGTCTTCCTCCTGCGCCACGTTCAGATCGAGGACAGGCACCTGCTCCAAGGCTTCCAGTTGGATGAGCACAAGCTGATCGCGGAGGTCGAGGAGTCGGCGAAACGGTTCATGCGGGACGGCATGGGCTTCGACCTGCCGCAGACCCGCCAGGCGAGCGGGGAGCCCAACAACACCGGCGAGAAACCCGCTTACACCGCCATTCTGGACTTCGGCTTCGGCGATTTGGTCCTGAACTTGCGAGAGATCGATCCGGCGTGGATCGCCAAGCGCATCGGTGACCTGCATCGCATCTACTTCGGGATCATTGCCACGGTCGTGGCGGCGGTCGCCCTGGCCCTGGTGAGCCTGTGGCACAACATGCGGGCCCAGGTGAAGCTGGCGCAGAAGAAGGACGATTTCATCTCCGCCGTCTCGCACGAGCTGCGAACACCGCTGACCTCCATCCGCATGTACTCCGAAATGCTGGAGAAGAACTGGGTGAAATCGCAGGACAAGGTGGCGGAATACTACCGGAGCATGCGGCAGGAGAGCGAGCGGCTCAGCCGGCTGGTGGAGAACGTGCTCGACTTCGCCCGCCTGCAAAAGGGCCGGAAGCGATACACGTTCCAGCTTGGAAACCTGAACGACTGCATCGCGGGCGTCGTCGCCATGATGAAGCCTTACGCCGAGCAGCACGGGTTCATCATCCGGACGCAACTCGAACAGACGGGAGAAACTCCGTTCGACAAGGACGCCGTCACGCAAATCATCGTAAACCTGGTCGACAATGCCGTAAAATATGCTCGAACTGCGACGGACAAGACGATCACGGTCCGCACGCGGGGCGAGGAGGGGTTTACGATCATCGAGGTCGAGGATCGCGGCCCCGGGGTCCCCCACCGCCAGCGGAAAAAGGTCTTCGAGCAATTCTATCGTTACGGCGTCGAGCCGACGGGCGAGGGCGCCGGGTCCTCCCCCACCACCGGGACCGGATTGGGCTTGACGCTGGTGAAGCGGTTCGCCGAAGCCCACGGCGGGTTCGTCGAGATCGACGCCGCCCGGCCAACCGGCGCCATCTTCCGAGTCGCCCTGGCGACTGGAATCCAACCCGCGTTGTAGCCACGAGTTACGAACAGCCCTCGCCGGGCGTCCACGTCCATCTTCACCGGGGCTGTGACAGACCGCGTCACCGGCCTGGACTCGGTCACTGGGCAGCAGTCGCTCGCTGCCGGAATATTCGTACTTCACCGTTGACAAGTGCGCCGACCCGGGGTAAACGGGTAAACGTGCTAAGGCGCCTGGAGAAGTTCATCTCGCCGTCACTTGAGGCGGGGATGGGTTCCTCATTTTGAGTGCAGGGACGAGTATACCGGCAGGCCTGACGACGGAGTGACGCCGCCGTGGCGCGCGACCGTGCAGAAGACCGGTTTTGTATAGCAGCGGATGGGAGGAAAGGAGACGGGAGCATGAAACAGCTTGTATGTGTTGTAGCGATGGCAGTCCTCTTGTTAACCCTCCTGGCCGGCCCCACTTCGGCCGCCGGCATCAAGTCGTACACGCCGGTTCTGACGACAGGGTCCCTGGCCGATTTCGAGGGCTTTGCCGAAGGAACCCTGATCTCGACCCAATATGCCGGGGTCACCTTTGGCCAGTCTGACGGCGGGACGCCTATGATCGACAACTACAGTTGGCTCTACGGCTATGGGTGCAGCTCCGGCAGCGCCGTCCTGACCGGAAGCACATCGGGGGGCGGCTGGGCCCCGACGATCGAAGGCATCGTGCTGGACTTTGGCTCGCCCGTGTCCCAGGCCCAGGCCTTCTTATCGGATACCTCGCCTCTCGGGGACTATGTGATCTCGGCGTACGGCGCCGGCGACACACTGCTGGAGTCCGTGACGGTCCTGAGCAGCGAGGCGCTGCCCCCGGGGTATAGCGGAGGTTTCTTCCCGCCGCCCGGCACCACTCCACTTCCCGGTATTTACGTGGGGTTCCAGCGGCCGACAGCCGACATCATGTGGATGCAGATCGGCCCGAGCACGGCCGAGGGCGACTCGTTCGCCATCGATGACGTTCGCTTCGGATCCGGGGCCGTCATTCCGGCCCCCGGCGCCATCCTGCTTGGCACCATCGGCGCGGGCCTCGTCGGCTGGCTGCGCAGACGCAGAACCCTGTAGTTCCATCGCGATCAACACGAATCCACACGGGGTTGTGGGCACCCGCCTACAGCCCCTTTTTTATTGATGTGCCCAGCGGGGGACACTGAGGGTGGTGCCGTCGGGACGTTCTTATCATTCCTCTTCCGGCTGCGATTTCGGGGTAAAGCAGACTAAGGAGATCAGGATAAGGGCGGCGCCGGCGAGGAAGAGGGCGATTCTCTTTCGCGACTCACTGCATCGCTGGAGCCAGGCCGGCACAGAGGGTCCCGCGGGTTCCTCGCCCATCTCCTTGACCAGGGCCTTTCGGGCAACCGCCAGTTCGCCGGCGCGGGCCCTGGGATAGGCGGTGTCCGGATCATTGGGCTCGGTCCCGAGCGTCACCGGCACGATGCGCTTGAGCAGGTCGGGGTCTTCCTCCAGTTGGTCCAGCAGGCCGTCGTACTCGACATTGAGCGACTCCAGCCGCTTGATCGAGACTTCCGCCTCGTGCACGCGATACTTGTTGTTCCAGTACTGGATGAGGTCGTTGCACAGGACCGCCCCGCCAAGCGCCACGGCGCCGACGCTGAAGAAGACTGCGAAGAAGAGCAGGTGCAGAATTCCTTGCCTGTACATGGCCCGACCATCGATTGCGGATTGCCGATTTCGGACTCGTCCGACAAGTCGGATTGCGGATTTGCGGGTCGGCCCCGGCCGCAGCCCGTCACCGGCTCAATCCATTCGTCCACCGGAAACCTATCTCGCTTATCGGCTGACGCCGAGTTCCTTCTGGAGTGTTTCCCGCGCTAAAAGAAATGCGGATTGCGGACTGGCATCAAGAACCAATCCGCAATCCGCAGTCATCGATCTGAGATCAAGTTAGACCGGGTACACCGGCAGTTGGGCCCGGAGCAGCTCGTAGATGGTCTTGCCGCTCTTGACGCACTCGCCGGCGGTCTGGCGGTACTGGCGGGTAAGCTCGTCGAAGTCCAGCTTCTTGAGATCGGCCAGACTCTTCTTGCCGCCGTTGGCCACGATGAACTTGGCCATCGTATCGCTGGCGATGTCACGGATGAGCTGCCAGAGCTCCCGGCCGTCGGCGGCCGCGACCGCCCGGCCCAGGGCCAGCGACATCGACAGGATGGCGTTCATGCCCAAGAGGCCCTTGCGCTGCATCGTGTGAATCTTCTCGTCTTTCGGGGCGTCCTTGCTGATTCGCCCGGCGGCAATCGCCTGCTCGAGTTCCAGGCCGAGCAGTTGCCGGTCGGTGTCGAGCAGCGAGCCAAGCTTGCCTACTTTGCGGCCGACGAACGCCTTGGCCAGCACCGTTTCGATGTGCTGGACGGCGTCCATGCAGCCTTTGCCGTCGTACCGGCGGGACTTCTTCCACAGGGCCATGAGCTTCTCGTCGTTCTTGGCCCGGATGTCGTCGGCCTTCACGTCCTTCTTGAACCGGAAGGTGCCGTCGCCGGCGGACTTGAACAGGTCAGGGTACTTCTTCGTCGTCTCGGACGGCTCGATGATGCTGTCCACATAGTGGATGGCCTCGTCCTCGCCGGCGCTGGTGCCCAGCGGCGTCGAGCCCTTGAAGCGGATGATGCCGCTTCGGCCGAGGAACAGGGTGGCCGCAGCGGACGGGATGCCGGCGTTGGTCGCCTCCTCCGTGCCGCTGACCGCCTCGATCGCCAGCATCTTGATCAGCAGGCTGGCGATATCGATGTCGGCGGCATCCGGCCTGATTGAGGCGTCCTCTCTGCCCGTGAGCACGCGAACCAGCTCTCTGATCGTGTCCTCGACCTCTTTTCGCTCTTTGGCTGTGATTTCGCGCTGCGTGGCCCGGGCCAGGGCGATGATTTCCATCACGCGCCCGTACTTCTGGAGGCGCTCCGTATTAGCGCCGCCGCCGCACTTGACAGCCAAGGCGTTCATGGCCGTACCGATTTCCGCCTCGAACGGGTCGTTCGGGCTCTTGGACCGGTGCGAGATCACCAATTCCGCGCCATAGGCCAGCGAGGTCAGCATGGCCAGCACGGTCTCGGTCAGGGTTCCGATCTGGTTGGCCTTGATCAGTGAAGCATTGATTTCCCCATTCTTGGCGCATTTTTCAATGGTCGAGTCCTTGGTCGTAACCAGATCGTCGCCGATGACGAAGACCTTGTCGCCCAGCTCGCGCATCAGGTTCTGCCAACCCGTATGGTCGCGCTCGCCGAAGCCATCCTCAATGGACAGAACGGGGATGCCCTCTTCCATCGCCTGCTTGTAGAGGTCCAGGATCTGATCGCGGCTCATCTCGACCTTGCCCTTGTCGCGCCAGAAGCGGTACATACCGATGGAATCCGGCTCGCCTCTGTCTATGCGATAGGCGTTTTCCAATTCGGAGGCGGCCGGGTCGAGAGCAATGGCCACGTCCACACCAGGGACATACTCACAGTCGAGAATGGCCTGCTTCATCATGCGCCACATTCTCTGCTCGGGCACCTTGTCCTGCGGGTCCTTGTCAACGTAGGGCGCGATGCCGCCCTCCAGACCGACACCCATGACTTTCGCGCCCGGGGCCGACTCGATGATCTCCTTGAGCCGGTACTGGAGCTTCACGGTCATTTCCTGTGCGTCCTCGTAGGTCTTCGGGGAAAGCGGCACAAACATGCTTTCCTGCATGGAGATGTTGCTCTCGGGGTATTCCTTCTCGGTGTGGCGGCCACCCATCGCGCAGTTGCGGTGCTGCCACGGGGCCGCGACCCTGCTGCCATCCTTCAGCGTGACCGACTGGATTCGCGTGGTGAGCAGTTTCTTCTTGAGGTCGCCGACCTGGACCATCCAGCTCTCTTTCGAGGCTGCGGCAGCAGCTCTGGCGGCCTGCTCGGCGGCAATCTTCTCGCGGGTGCGAAACTCCTTGAGTTTGCCCGAGTCGGCGAGGAACCGGTCCAAGAGACCGACAAAGCCGGGGGCCAGGAAGAAGCGCCCGATGTAAATGGGCAGGTCGTTGCCCACGATCAGGCCCAGGGCGATAAGAATGAAGGCGATCGGCAGGCAAACCAGCGCCAGGTACCCGCTCCAAACGGGCGCCGAAGCTGCCACCGCCAGGTTGTACGGGGCGTCGGGGACGAAGTTGCCGTGCTCTTTCTTGACGCCGTAGAACCTGCCCCATGGAATCAGCAGGAGCATCTGGGCGTACCAGCCGAACTTGTTGCCGCTCTGCCTGGCCGCATCGGCCTTCTCCTGGGAGTCCTTGTTCAACGCCGTCAGCTTCGCGGCTGTCAGGAAGTGACCCATCTCGTGGATCGCAATGCCGATGTGCCACGACAGGTAGAGAATGGCCAGCGAGATCCACACTTCCATGTGCGCCGGCGAGAACATGAACGTCAGCACCACGGACTTGATGTTGTGGCCTTCTCTTGCCAAGCGGCCCAGTTCCAAAGCCGGAAGGCTCAGGATCGACGAAATGAAGGCGGCGTGGAACGACACCAGCTTGTGGTTGGCGATAACCCACCCGCGCTCCAGGTAACCCGCAGCGTTGACCCTGTACGTGTCGGTCGCAGGCGCAAGTCTGTGCCTGTTATGCCGTCTTTCCACCTCTGACTCTTTCATTCTGAGATTCTCCTTTTACCGTAGTCCAAGGCCGTAGTTTCCCCGCATCCGGGAAACATAAAAGATGGCAATTTACACATTTCGCCGGAGAAAGTCAACAGCCATTGTGCAAGTTTTGACGAGGCCGAAAAACCTCGTCTCCCCAGCGTGATTTCGCTTGCAGACGAGGGCGTCTGCGATCATACTACCTATTTCGTGGGGATGGAGTCCCCCGCACAAGCGCCTCTGGGGCTGATGACTCCTACCGATCTGGCTTGGTAGGAGTATCAGCGTGTCAGAATCACCTTGGTTAATCGCCGCCCTGTGGGTCGCCTTGGCGCTGCTGGCGAGCATGATTTCCATCCGCACCGCCATCTCCGTGGCGCTCATTGAAATCCTCGTTGGGGCGGCAGCCGGGAACGTAATCCCGTGGGTTGGGTCGCTGTTCGGCACGCCGGCCAACCTGGAGACCACGCCCTGGATCAACTTTCTGGCCGGGTTCGGGAGTATCCTGCTGACGTTCCTGGCGGGGGCGGAGATTGAGCCAGATGCCCTCAGGAAGCATTGGAGGCCCGCCCTGGTAATCGGATTCGTGAGTTTCCTGATCCCTTTCTTGGGGGCGATGGCGGCGGCGTACTGGCTGCTGCACTGGAGCGCGCCGGCCGGTATGATCGCCGGTACGGCTCTATCCACAACCTCTGTTGCGGTCGTGTACGCCGTCATGATTGAGACGGGTCTGAACAAACGCGACATCGGCAAACTGATCTTAGCCTGTTGCTTCGTCACCGACCTGGGTACGGTGCTGGCTCTGGGTGTCATGTTCGCAAACTACAACTGGTGGCTGGTGCTATTCCTGGGCGTGTCGGGCGCCTTCATGCCCTTTGCACCCAACCTGACCCGTCACTTCTTGCGACGCTACGAGGGCCAGGTCAGTGAGCCGGAGATCAAGCTGCTGCTGTTCATGCTGTTCGTCCTGGGCGGCCTGGCGTCTCGTGCCAACAGCGAGGCAGTCCTGCCGGCCTATGTTCTGGGCTTGGTGGTGGCGGGCGAGCTGCGCCATCACAAGGAGACCGTCTATCACATCCGCGTCGCTGTCTTTGCCCTGCTGACGCCATTCTACTTCCTCAAGGCAGGCACCCTCATCAAAGCTGGTGCCGTCGCGCAAGGTGCTCTGGTCATACTCCTGCTGTTGCTCATCAAGGTGGTGGCCAAGTTCCTCGGCGTGTACCCGACGGCCAAGCTCTTTCGGATGGACAACCGCGTCTCGATGTACACCACGCTGCTCATGTCAACGGGCCTGACGTTTGGTACGATCTCAGCCATGTTCGGCCTGTCGCGCAACCTGATCGACTCAAGCCAATACTCGACTCTGGTGGTCGTCGTCATCGCCAGCGCCGTAGTCCCGACGTTGATTGCTCAGAAATGGTTCCGGCCCCAACACGCACTGTCAGAGGAGATCGCCGATGGAGTATAAGAGAATCCTGCACGGATTGGACGGTTCCGAAGGCTCATTCAAGGCGTTGGAGCACGCTGTCGAGTTGGCCAAACGTTACGGCGCGGAACTCCACGCCATCAGTGTCGAGGAGGTACCGCACTATCCTGGGACCATGGGCGAGGTGGTCGAATCGAAGCAGGCCGCCAACGGCAGGTATGGCCAGGCAATGCAGCGAGCGAAGCAGATGGCCAAGGATCAGGGCGTCGAGTTGCAGTGCCACGTGCTCGTCGGGCACGAGATCAAGACTATCGTGGAGTTCATCAAGGAACGGGGCATTGACCTGCTGGTCATCGGGTTCATGGGCCACTCCAGACTCTATGACCGCGTAATGGGCAGCACGTGCCAGGGCCTGGTCCGCTTGGCGCCCTGTGCGGTTCTTGTGGTCAAGTAACTATGAAACCATTTATTGCACTCGTGCTGGCGTTCTGTTGCATAGCCGATGCGTGCGCCAAATCGCCGGACGGCGTGTCATCGCCGCTCACTTATCTCGACGCAGTAGATGGTTCCGCGGCAGTGGCTCTTGACGCCGAGCATTTCGTTGCTGCGAGCGACGAAGAAAACATCCTCCGGGTGTATTGCCGAGAGCGTGGCGGCGCGCCATTGCAGTCCGTTGACTTGACCCAGTTCCTGGATGTCCCCGCTGCCGCGCCTGAAACCGATATCGAGGCGGCCACGAGAATTGGCGACCGCGTTTACTGGATCAGTTCGCATGGTCGGAACAGTCGCGGGAAGGAAAGAGAAGCGCGTTGCCGATTCTTCGCGACGGACATCGTGACGAACGAGCGTGGTGTTGGCCTCCTGCCGGCTGGCAAGCCCTGCAAAGGTCTGTTAAACGATTTGGTCGATGACAAACAGCTTCAATCCTTCAAATTGGCCAAGGCGGCTGCCCGTGCGCCCAAGTCTGCGGGCGGCTTGAGCATCGAAGGACTCTGTGCGACCCCGGACAAGCGTCTGCTCATCGGGTTTCGCAACCCGATTCCCCAGGGACGAGCTTTAGTGGTGCCCTTGCTGAACGCCGATGCAGTCATCGAGGGCCAACGAGCGCAGTTCGGACCGCCGATTCGTCTGGACCTGGGCGGAATGGGTATCCGGGATATGGTTTTCTGGGAGGGAGAATACATTATTATCGCCGGTCCTCCCGATGGAAAGGGACAGTCCCGGTTGTATCGCTGGGCAGGCGACGACAACGGCCCGATGCTTCTCAAGCACGTGTCCTTCCAAGGGTTCAACCCGGAGGCGGTGATTGTCTACCCCGACAAAGGTCTCCGCCAGGTCCAGCTTCTGAGCGACGACGGCAAGGACGCCCAGAACAACAGCGTGGGCAAGCCCGGATCGGTGCTGCGAGAGAAGCAGTTTCGCAGCATTTGGATATTGCTGCCGCCGGCGCTGCGCGACGGAAGGTTGCAGACGACGAAAGATGTGAATGCGAACAATTGACACTCACACACACTCTGAAAGCTGACAGCCTAATGGCAAAGGCCGGACGATTCATCCAGAATCAACAAGGATCGCTGCTCATTATTTTCTTCGGCATCTGGATTCCTCTCTGCGGGTTCGAGTGGCTGGCCGAAGCCATCCGGCACCAGAAGAATCTGCCTTGGGATACCGCCATCCTCAGATTTCTTGAGGGTTCTCTGGCGCCTGGCGCCGACAAGTTGCTGAGCCTTGTTGCCCGAACCGGCAACATCAATGCTGTCGTTGCTCTTGCGGCTATTGGCGTTCTGGTGCTGAAGCACGAACGCAGAATGCGCGACGCTCTCTTTCTCACGCTTGCCATCGTGGGCGTGGTGATTGGCAACCTCTTGGTGAGGACCGTAGTTCAGAGAACCCAATCCACAGTTTGGGGGACATTCGCTCCGACTTTTGAATCCGGCTTTCCGAGCAGTCAAGCCGCGGACACTTTGGCAATCGCTTTCGCGTTTGCGGCCCTCACCTGGGCAACTCGCTGGCGCTGGTCGGTCCTGACGCTTGGGACCCTCTACGTCTTGGCGGTTGGACTGTCGCGAATCCATCTTGGCCTGCATTACCCTTCGGACATTCTGGCTGGCTGGGCGCTGGCCTGGGTGACAGCCGTGAGTTTCGTCAGACGAACTTCAGTCAAACCGGAAACGCTGGAATTGGGCGAGTGATGTGGTCAGAGAGAAGGAATTTCGCAGTGTTTGGGTGTCGCCATGAGTGGGACAACACTGACGAAGGGTGAATCTCCCGTAAGATGGGGCAGTCGAGCCATGTCCAACCATGCGTCCATTCCGATCAGTGACAATCACCGCAGGGGGATTGTGTCGGCCTTGTTGCTGTTTGACCGGATGCTCTGCGAGGTCGAGGAATACGCCTATGGGCGAGAGGTGCGCTCCGTCTTCTACATCGAGCGGAACGGACTGTCGGAAGACCAGAAGTCCAAGCTGCTTGCCGAGGTATCCCGGATACGTGCTGTGCTTCAGGAACTCAAGGATGGTCTGGGGCTGGAAAGCGAGATCGAGGACGTTGGCCGCAGCATCTGGGGGCAAGGCTCCACGTTTTGGGAAGTCCTCGTGGAGACGAAGAGCCGGTATCTCAAGGGGTACGGCCAGCCGCCGCCACAACTGGCCCGCTATTTGGACCCTCGAATTGACAGCCTGATCCAGCACTTACGGAACCTTACGGCTCTCGCTCTTGGCGGCGCAGATCGCGTGCCATCGCACGACCTTCCAGAGGAACAGGATGCAACAGGATGAGATACTACTGTCCAGGATGTTGGGAGGACTTCGCCGAGAATATGGCTCAGTGTCCTCAGTGCGGACTCGACATCCACAGCTTCTATGAGTCGAAGGACTATTTCGAGAAGCTGATTCTTGCCCTGAGTCACCCTGAGCGGCAGACGCCGCTTCGGGCCGCGTGGATTCTGGGGCAGCGGCGGGAGACATGTGCGGTCAGCGCCCTGATCGAACTGATTAGGAGAACCGACGATGTCTACACCGCCACGGCGGCGGTCGAGGCTCTGGGCAAGATCGGCACACCCGAAACTCTGGCGTTTCTGGGGACGCTGGGCGATCACCCCGTCCGAATGGTAAGAGCGGCGGCGAAAAGGATCGTTGAGGCCAGCCATGAGCAGGCAAAAAGTTGACAACCGGGACCAGAACGAAAGACGCGAGGATGCCCTGCGGCCGAATCCGCACTTGGGCTATGACCGCGATGCGTTGGGTATGCACCTGATGTCACGCGAGGCATTCTGGATTGCCGAGCCGCAGTTTCGCCGAGCCGTCTGGCTCAATCCGTTCGAGGCGGAATTCAAGAACCATCTGGCGTGGTGCCTGTACAAGCAGGATGATGTCGGCGAAGCGCGGGAATGGGCGCAGAAGGCTCTCGATCAGAAAGATGATCCGAACACGCGCGTGCTCCTGAATCTGATCGAACAGAAGATCGGCTGCAAGGAAGGATCGGGCTGAAATCATGGGGCAACGAAATCCTGTCGTGGTCCCCGTTGGAAAGGCCAAAGCGATGAATAGCGTCAGAATCCTGAGAGTGATACCGACATGAATCAGTACCACCGTCGCAGAATTGCATCTACGTTTCGTCATATCGACGGCCGGCTTGCGGAGATCGAAGCCATCCTGCAAGCCGTAGGCTCCCAGTCGCGTTTTTCCGCCTATGCTCTCGACATCGAACCGATGGCCCGCCACACGGTCGCCAGTTATCTTCAGCGCCTCCGCGAGAAAATGTGGACGGCCATGCAGGACCTCGACATCTCCGAAACCGGACATCGCACCGGGGCCGCGTGGGCTATCAGTTGCGAGTTGACGGGGGTGATGGTCGATCTGGCGGACACGGAGCCGCAACGTCTGGTCGGATTCGGCCAACTGGACCCGGAGGCGGCGAAGAAGATCGCAGGGATTTGCGCCGATCTGCTACGCTTGTGCAGCGGTGCTCAGGCTTACCTGGCCCGATCGCGCGGGGAGGATCTTGCCCAACGCCTCGCGCGGCTGACCGCTGCACCGGATGACCGCAACGCCCTTGCGAAATTGGAAGGCATGATTACTCGCCACGGGTTGGTCGAGTTGCGGCCGATGCTGGAAAGCATTGTGGAACGGTTGGAATCGGCGGACCTGGAAGTGGCCTTCTTCGGCCGGGTCAGCTCCGGCAAGTCGTCGCTGTTGAATCATCTCTTGGGAGAAGAGATTCTTCCCGTCGGGGTCTTGCCCGTGACGGCCGTCCTGACGCGGCTGTGCCGGGCCGAGGAGAGCGAGCTTGTCGTGCGATTCGAGATTTCGCAACCGCAGCGCCTACCCCTGGACCGAATCGCCGAGTTCGTGACGGAGGAGGGCAACCCCGGCAACCGCAAGCGGGTCACCGAAGTGCAAGTGCGCTTGGCAAACCCACGCCTGGCCGAGGGCGTGGCGTTCATGGACACGCCGGGCGTGGGGTCGCTGGCGACTCTCGGGGCCGCGCAAACGAAGGCGTACCTTCCGCGCTGCGACCTGGGCATTTTGCTGGTGGATGCGGGTTCCAGCATGGACCACGAGGACATGGCACTGCTGCGGGGGTTCTTTGACGCCGCCATCCCGGCGATGATTCTGATCAGCAAGGCGGACCTGCTGAATGCGGCGGATCGGCACCGCGTAAGGGATTATGTGAGCGAACAGGTCCGGAACGAACTTGGAAGCGAAATTCGGGTCTACCCCGTGAGTACACGCGTGCCGGAGGCGGCAATGGCCGACCACTGGTTCCTTGAGGCCATCGGGCCGCTGACCCAGAGACACCAGGAATTGGCCACAGAATCCATCCGCCGCAAGACCGCCCACTTGGCGGAACTGGTGGTGTCCTACCTGGAAACCCTGATCGGGCGGTCCGAAGCCGCAACGCCGCCGGAGGTCGGCCTGAACACGTCGCAGATCGAGACGATGTTGGCCGAGGCGGACAATCGCATCGCGGCGGTGGCGTCGAGCCTCGCGCAGCCGGTTGAGACCGGATTGTCCGGGAGTGTAGAAAGGATCGTAGAGCAGGCGGCGAAAGACGCCGTTGCCGCCGCGAGAAAGGGCGTCGCTTGCCCCGAAGCTCTCGTTGCAGCCACAGCAGCCGCAATGGCCGAGGCGGCAGAGAGCACCCGCCGGCAAGTGGAGGAACTGGCGGAAGCGCTTGGACAGACCCTTGGGAAGGTCTCGCAGGCGTGTGACGGACCAGATAATCTGAGCTTGAATGAGACAATAGCGGGATTTACGCCGCTGCCGCGCGCAAACGAAACGCGACTGGGCGAGATTCCCCAGGTGCGGTGCTCCAAAATGATTTCCTGGTGGTCCGCACTGGCCCTGTGGCTCGTGAGGCGGCGGATGATGCGTCAGGGCAACCTGCCCATCTGGTCCGCCCTGAGAGACCATCGGGACAAGGTGCGAACCTGGCTCAAGGAGAATCTGGACAACACCAGCAACGCCTACGAAGCCTACATCGCCCTGTTTCGCGATCAACTGCGTCACGTGGGCGAGGGGCGAGTGGGTTTCCAGGACGCCGAACAGGTGCAGGCCGACCTTGAGATACTGCGGGGAATGGCTCCCGTATGTGCTGTTTCTCCTCACACGGGAGCGAGCAGCAAGTCAGAGTGTGGCCGACCATGATCTATTCATACTCCATCTTGGGTCTGGGTTTTCCTGATCTGCCGACAGGGCTCCTCGCCGTCGGCGTGGCGACGGCGTTCACCTTGCTGGCGTTTGGGGCTGATCGGCTGGTGACTGGTGCGGCCCGTCTGGCCCGCACGTTGGGTGTCTCGAAGGTCATCATCGGAGCGACCGTCATTAGCTTGGGCACGACCACACCCGAAGCATTCGTCTCCGTGACCGCTGCGTTCAGGGGCCAGGGAGACCTGGCTCTTGGCAATGCGGTCGGCTCGATCATCGTCGATACGGGATTCATCTTCGCTCTGGGGTGTCTGTTCGGCAACCTTCCGAAGGACCTCTTCGTCCTGCGCCGTCACGGCTTGACCAAGATTGCGACCGACACGCTTCTCACCACCACGCTGTTCCTGCTGGCATGGCTCCACCGGGGCTGGAATGGAGTCACGGTGCCAAGGTCCGTCGGTGTCCTATACATCTTTCTCCTGGCAGTCTATATGGTTCTGTCGGCGCGCTGGGCCAAGGCACGTCCGGAATTCGCCGCCGCCGAGGCCGGCCTCGTGGTGCCGAACGCGGGGACGAACTCCGCTCCCCGGCGCACGCTACGGGCTACCTTGTTGAGCTTCCTCCTCCTGTCGGTGGGTCTGGTGCTGGTCCTGGTCGGCTCCCACCTGCTCTTGGAGACCGTGGGCGAATTGTGCCACCGCTATCACGTGCCCTCGGACGTGATGGCCGTGACCGTGATTGCGTTTGGCACGTCCGTCCCCGAACTGGCAACGGCGGTGGCTTCCATCATCAAGAAGCACCCCGAACTCCTTGTCGGCAACGTGGTGGGTGCCGACATCCTCAACGTACTCTTTGTCACAGGATGCTCTGCGGCGGCCGTGCCCTTGAATGTGTCATCGTCATTTTTCCGTCTTCATCTGCCCGTCATGTGGGCCACGTCGCTCCTGCTGGGAAGCTACATCCTGTCCGGCGGGAGCAGATTTCGCCGCTGGCAGGGCCTGCCTCTGCTGGCGGTCTACGTGGTGTACTGCATCCTGCTGTTGCGAACTATCTGAAAGAGGAACTGGAAATGGACACAAAAGACAACTCGATGGAATCCGCACGAAGTAATGCTCATGCTCCAGGCAAGTGGCTCAATCGAAATGTCTTCGCCTTCGGCCTGACCAGTTTCTTAGGTGACTTCGGCCATGAGATGGCGACGGCGGTACTGCCGCAGTTTATGCAGACCATCGGGGCGTCCGTAGCGGCGCTGGGCTTCATTGAGGGCGTCTCGGATGCGACCTCCAGCTTCGTCAAACTCGGCGCGGGATTCCACAGCGACCGTGTCGGGCATCGCAAGGGGTGGGTAGTCATCGGCTATGCCCTGACAGCGATTGGTATTGCCGTCATCACCTTCGCGTTCGCTTGGCCGCTGATCCTGCTTGCGAGGGTCGTAGGCTGGTTGGGTCGTGGCATTCGCGGTCCGCTGCGGGATGCTATGTTGGCCGATTCGGTCAAGCCGGAGGATCGCGGAAAGGCTTTTGGCTTCCACCGGGCTGGCGACACCGCCGGAGCCGTCGTAGGACCCTTGGCGGCTTTCGGACTACTGAGCCTGGCTGCAGCACACCCCGTTGTCCCCAATGCGGTGATTGGCTGGATACCGGGGCTGTCCGGCACGGCCGGCTGGCCCTTTCGGGTCATCTTCCTGTTGAGCCTCATTCCCGGCCTATTGTCTGTAGCGACGATGGCTTTGCTGGTTCGAGAAAAGCGCCGAACCCCAAACCATGAGATGCGGTTCTGGGGCACGATCCGCGCCATGCCACGTGCATACGGTTCGTTTCTGCTGGCCGTGGGCGTGTTCGGCATCGCGGACTTTGCACCCACCTTGATGATCTTGCGGGCCACGACCGTCTTGCAGCCCAACCTGGGAGCCCTGGAAGCGGCCCGAGTGGCCGCACTGCTTTACACCCTACGCAACTTCGTGTACGCGCTGGCCTCCTTCCCCATTGGCGCCTTGAGCGACCGTTTCTCCCGGACGCGCTACTTGGCTGTCGGGTACGGCGTTGCCGTGGTCACATTCCTGGGCTTCGCCTTCGTCGTCCCGGCACTTTGGTGGTTCGTGATCTTCTTCTCGTTGGCTGGCGTGTTCATCGCCTGGGAAGACACGATGGAAGGGGTAGCCGTCCGCGATTACGTCAAGGCGGAGATTGCCGGCACCGCCTATGGGATGCTGGGCGTGGTCAATGGGATCGGGGATTTCGGGTCCAGCTTGATCGTCGGTTTGTTGTGGGCTGGCATCAGCCCCGCGGCGGGCTTCCTCTACGCCGCGATTGTCGGACTGTTCGGCGCGATCTTAATGGCCGGAATACCGGACCCATGTCGGCGCCTCAGCCCCAACTGAAAGGCCCATGGGTTTTCTGCCACCACCGTGGGAAGCACCGGGTAAAGCCGCCCGCCGCGAGTCGCGGATCGTGGTTGCGGACCGATCACATTTTTCTTCGTCCGCAATCGTCGATCCGGCCTCCGCCACAGCTACGGGCCTGTACCTTCCCAGGTTCACAAAACAGGAAAGCATACAGACTGCCCGCCGCCAAGTCAATAGCAATTCCGCAAAGTTCACTGGGGAATCGCCGGACGGGTGCACGACAGGCTGTGGCCACTCCCGAGTCAGTGGGTGGCACCCTCAAGCGCAGCTTGGGTGTGGTTGGGCAATCGCGGCCCACCATCGCCAAGCCCTACGGGCTTGACGATGCCACCCGCCACTCCTTTGTTTTGTCGCAAGCTCCGCCGGAGGATCGATAGAGGGGTAGAGTCCCCCTCGTCCTATAATTCAGTCGGAGCGGCAATGTATCGGGCCCGGGGAATGGCAAATACGGCCTGAATCGGCTTGAAGCGGGCTTGACGCCTGTCTGCGCTTCCTGTGCGGATTTCGTGTAACGTTTCGCCTCCGCGAACGTCCTTATGAGTAGAAGACCTGAAAGCTACACTGCGTGAGCCTGAAAGGGCACGACCGGGATATCGCAGCCCGACCGCGTGATATCGACCGGGGCCTCTTACCACTCACAGATGGGCCGACACGGCGGAGGTCGGCCTCTTTTCATGCGCACGACCTCTCCTGCAGAGCAGGCGTAGGGCTTTTCCCGGTTGATTCTGCGAGCGGTTCAGCTTATAGTGAAGTTCTTATGCGAATTCCATTAACCAGATACGGGTTGCCCCAGGTGGTCATCTATCCACTGGCTGTCCTAGTGGCGATGATTCTGTACCTCGTGATCGCCCTGCGATCCTTCCCCGGCTGGGCGATTGGGACGCCGTGGGGGGTTTTGACCTTCTGGGCCGTCGAGCTGGCACTGCTGGCCACTCTGGCGTGGTCCTTGAGCTTCTTTCGCGACCCGCGCCGGCAGGTCCCCCAGGACCACGCACTGCTGCTGGCCCCCGCCGATGGCACGATCATGGACATCGAAACCGTGGACGAGAAGGACTTCATCGGCGGGCCGGCCCTGCGGATCGGGATCTTTCTGAGCATCTTCAACGTCCATATCAACCGGTCCCCATGCGAGGTCCGGATCGAGAAGATCACCTACCGTCCGGGCAAGTTCCTCAACGCGATGAGCCCGCGCGCCGGGAAGATCAATGAATCCAACGACGTCGCAATGGTGAGGACTGATGGGCCGTCAGGCGCCAATCCGCAATTCGCAATCGCCAATCCGAAGTTGATGGTTCGCCAGGTCAGCGGGGCCATCGCGCGGCGGATCGTCTGTGCGGCCAGCGAGGGACAGCAGCTTGCCGCCGGCCAAAGGTTCGGTATGATTAAATTCGGCTCCCGCACCGAACTCTATGTGCCGGCGAGCGAAGATATGCAATGTGCGGTCCGAATCGGGGACAAGGTCAAGGCGGGCGTCAGTCCGCTGGTGAGATACAGTTTGAGAGGTCGTCACGATGGGAAAGCTCAAGCATAAGGCCGGGCGGGCCCGGCTGTTTCGGCGCGTTCGAAGACAGCGCGTCAAGTACATCACGGTGCTGCCCTCGCTGATCACCATTCTCAATGGCCTGTTCGGCTTTACGGCCATCGCGCTGGCCAGCAAAGGGGCCCAGGTCGGCGTCACACAGTTCCCCTATTTCGCCGTCGCGGGCTACATGGTCCTGCTCGCCATGTTCGCCGACATGCTCGACGGACGGCTGGCGAGGATGAGCCAATCGACCTCCAGTTTCGGCGGTCAACTGGACAGCTTGTGCGACCTGATCAGCTTCGGCGTCGCGCCGGCATTTCTCATGCTTCAACTGACCGAGGCCAAGCTGATCGCCGCAGGGATCTTGAGCGGCGGCTTCCTCCATCGCTTCATCTGGCTGGCGGCACTGGCCTACATCAGTTGTGCGGCGATCCGCCTGGCCCGATTCAATGTCGAGAACGATGAAAACGAGGCGGCGCACATGAATTTTGCCGGTCTGCCCAGTCCGGCGGCGGCCGGCGTGATCATCAGCCTGGTCATCTTCCAGCAGGAGCAGATGCCGGGCCTGACGCTGCTGGTCTACGCGCTGCCGTTCATCGCCCTGGGCGTGGGCGTCCTGATGGTCAGCCGCATCCGCTATCCCCACGTCCTGAATTTCTACCTCAAGGGCAAACAGCCCTTCAGCTATCTCATCGGCGTCCTTCTTCTGCTTGGCTTGATGGCCTGCATGAGGCATCAGACGGCCCTGGTGCTGATCTTTGCGGTGTACGCGGGCGGCAGCTTCCTGAAGTGGTTGTACTGCATAGTGACCAACAAGAAGAGCCAAGTGGCCGAGGAAGAGAACGGCCTTGACGCCGACGCCGCAAACAGCCCGGCGATAAACAAGTGATGCGATCCTAATCCATGGCCCCGGCCGCAAGACGGAAGGGCTTGTCTTCCTCTCGAACGACGACCTGCGTGCCCTGGCGCGTGCCGTTGGCCTGGTTCATGTCGTAGTAGCGCTCCACCACGCCGGCCAAGCGGGCCAGGACCTCGCGTCCCTCCTCGCTGGCTTCGAGGCCGACGATCTGCAGACCCAGGCATAGGGCGGCGTGATCCGCCGTCGGCAGCATATTGCGAATCTGTGCATTGAAGATCAGGGGCGTCTCAAACGGCAGCGGAGTGAGCCGCACGCCCACGAACTGGCCCTTATGGAAGTCGAATGTGGGGGCGCCCGGCCCGCTCTCGACGCGGCCGTTGTTCATCGGCACTACTACTTGGGCCCCGCCGGCGGAGATATCGACCAGTCTCGCCTCAACGTAGTTGTGCAAGGGTTCCTGGGGCTGGCGGCCGCCGGCGCGGTGCCAGAGCACGACCGTGACTTTCAGCGATTCGGGGACGTTGACGCGGAAGTAGCTTCGCCTCTGCACGACGCCGACGCGGTCCGGGGCGGTCAGTACGATCGTTCCGCCGGCATCCGGGTCTGCCGACGGCTCGAGGGCCACGACGACCGTGTCGAAGACGAACTTGCCGTAGGCATGCTTGAAGTTCACCCCCACCGGCTGATGGATTTGGATGTTGATCGGATGCGGCTTGCCCGACGCGTGGCAGCCTTCCACGTACAGCTTGTCGGCCGTCAGCGACTTCAGGGTCACCTTGGCCACGTGCCACTTGTCTTTCGATAGATACGACATGATGGCCGGCGATTGCTCCTCGACCACCGCCTGAAGAACCGTGCGAGATTCCTGCCCTTCCAGGATGACGATTTCACTCATGACAATCCCCCTTGCCTACGTCCAGGATTTAACCGCTCGTCAAGGGTTGCGACACCCTGCCCCGAACGAAAAGACAACCAATCAGCCATCGGGCGACAGGCTCGACCCATAGATATCGCCTATGAAACTATAACTTGTAAATCGTCCGCAGACAAAAATAGCTTCGATAAAAGTGGGCACATTTCAGGCGGATTTTCGACGGCGGCGCAAGGTCCGCAAAGGTATCCTGCGAGAGCGATCCTCGCGGAGGCGTTGGAGGTTGCCTGTGGGCAAAAGATCGGGTAGTGTGGAGTCCCCGTGCCGGGCGTATGCGGCATGATCGGGCTGGAGACAGGCTGGACTTTGGCGGGAAACACGATATGAACAGGCGACTTATACGTGTGGCGATCACGGCGGTGCTGCTTGCAGCGGCCGGAAATCTGTTTGCCCGGGAGGCTGATAACGGCGATGCGGCCGGACAGTGGAGCCGGCTGAAGCTCTGGTACTCGCAGCCGGCGACGCAGTGGACCGAGGCGCTGCCCGTCGGAAACGGCAGGCTCGGCGCCATGGTCTTCGGCAACGTCTCCGACGAGCGCATCGGGCTCAATGAGGACACGCTCTGGGACGGCTACCCGCGCGATACGACCAATCCGGAGGCGCTGGCCGCCCTGCCGGAGGTCCGCCGCCTGCTCTTCGAGGGCAAAAACGCCGAGGCGACGAAACTGGCCGGTGAGAAAATGATGGGCCGGCCGCAGGGCGTCAAATCGTATCAGTCTCTCGGCGACTTGCACCTGCAGTTTCCCGCCGGCGGCGCCGTTGCGGATTACCGCCGCAGTCTCGATCTCGACACCGGCGTCGTCTCTGCCGCTTACGTCGTCGATGGCGTCCGCTTCACCCGGGAGGTCTTCTCTTCCGCGCCCGATAATGTCATCGTCATCCACATTGCCGCGGACAAGCCAGCAAGCGTCACCTGCACCGCGACGATCACCCGCCAGCAGGACGCAAACTGCATCAGCGCCGGCGGCAATCGGATCATCCTGCAAGGCCGCATCAGATGCCTGCACCACGAAACGAAACAGAACGTGGGCATGATCTTCCAGGCCCAGGTGCTTGCCAAGGCCAGGGGCGGCACCGTCTCCAGCAGCGACGGCAAGCTCCGGATCGACAAGGCAGACGAGCTGCTGCTGGTCCTCGCGGCGACGACGAATTATCGGGGCGGCGACCCTGCCAAGCTGTGCGAAACGCACCTCCGCGCCGCGAACAGTCCCTACGAGCAGTTGTACCAGAGGCACGTGGCCGACCACCGTAAATTGTTTCGCCGGGTCAGCCTCGATCTCGGTCGGACCGATAATGAGAAGCTGCCGACGGACCGGCGTCTGGCGGCCATCGGCCAGGGCCAGGCCGACCCCGGCCTCATTGCCATGTACTTCCAGTTCGGGCGGTATCTGCTGATGGGCAGCTCGCGGCCCGGCGGTCTGCCCGCCAACCTCCAGGGCCTCTGGAACGAGCACATGAACGCCCCCTGGAACGCCGACTACCACACGAACATCAACCTGCAGATGAATTACTGGCCCGCGGAGGTCGCCAACTTAACTGAATGTCATCTGCCGCTGTTCGACTATATGCGGCAGTGCCTCGTCGAGTCGGGGCATCGGACGGCGAAGGTCCATTACGGCTGCGATGGCTGGGTCGTCCACCACCTCTCGGACGTCTGGGGTTTCACCACGCCGGCCGACGGCGTCTGGGGCATCTGGCCCATGGGCGCCGCGTGGCTTTGCCAGGACCCCTACGAGCACTACCTGTTCACCCAGGACAAAGTCTTTCTCCGCGACACCGCGTATCCCCTGATGAAAGGCGCCGCCGAATTCATGCTCGGCTACCTCGTGGAAGCCCCGGCGGGCACGCCCGTCGCCGGCAAGCTCGTGCCGTGCCCCTCGCACTCGCCCGAGAACAGTTTCCGCAAGGCGGATGGCACCACGTCGATGTTCACCTACGCCGCCACGATGGACCTGGAGATCATCCACGACCTGTTCACGAACTGCATCAAGGCGGCCAAAGCACTCGATACCGACGCCACATTCCGCGAGCAGCTCGACTCGGCCCTCAGCCGCTTGGCCCCGCTGCAGATCAGCACCAAGACCGGCCGGCTGCAGGAGTGGGTGGAGGACTACGATGAGCCGGAGCCGGGACACCGTCACGTCTCGCACCTGTTCGGTCTGCATCCGGGCCGCCAGATCACGCTGCAGGGCACGCCGCAACTCGCCCAGGCCGCCAGAAAATCCCTCGAGTACCGGCTCTCGCATGGCGGCGGCCACACCGGCTGGAGCTGCGCCTGGATCGTCAACCTGTGGGCCCGACTGCAGGAAGGCGACAAAGCGTACGACAACGTCGTCAAGCTCCTGGAGAAATCGACTCTGCCGAACCTGTTCGATAATCACCCGCCGTTCCAGATCGATGGCAACTTTGGCGGCACCGCCGGCATCGCCGAGATGCTGCTCCAGAGTCACGCCGGCGAGATTCATCTGCTGCCCGCCCTGCCGTCCGCCTGGCCGCAGGGACATGTCATCGGCCTCTGCGCCCGCGGCGGATTCCAGGTGGACATCCACTGGCGCGACGGCAGGCTCGAAAGGAGCGTCATCTACTCCAAGGCCGGCAACAGGTGCCGCGTCCGGGCCGCTGCGCCCGTGCGTGTAAGCCTCGACGGCTCGCCCGTGCCGGTCAGCGAGCCCGAGAAGGGAGTCATCGAATTCCAGACGCAGGCCGGACGAAGCTACACGCTCGACGCCGGCAGATAGTGAGAGTCCTGATATGTGCCCGTGGAAGGGGTGGATGACAGCGGCAAGGCCAAAATATGCGTTTGGCGTGGGCAGACACAAGAAAGGGTGGCACGGGCAAACTCGTTTGCCCGTGGGGTCTCGAATGAGCAGACCCGACCGAAACAGCACCGTCAAACGAGTTTGGCGGTGCCACCCGATGAGGTTGCGTGCTCCATCCAAACCGCTCACGACGGTAGCTGAAAGGTTGAGAGATGGCAATGACGCCTGTGGAGATAGGACTGGGGCTTGTGTGGTTCGTCGTGTTCATCGTCTCGACGACATTCCACGAGGCGGCTCACGGCTACGTCGCGCTGAAGTTCGGCGACACGACCGCGTACACAGCGGGCCTGGTGACCCTCGATCCGATCCCGCACATGCAGCGGTCGCCCATCGGCATGATCCTCGTGCCGATCCTCTCATTCCTCATGGGCGGCTGGATGATCGGCTGGGCGAGCACCCCCTACGATCCCTACTGGGCGCAGTACAACCGCAGGCGGGCGGCCCTGATGTCCCTGGCCGGTCCGGCGGCGAATCTCGTGCTCGTGCTCGTTGCCGCAGTGCTCATCCGCGGCGGCATGCTCCTCGGCGTCTTTGCGCTGCCCGACCGGGTGACCTGGACGCAGACAGTCGTGGCAACAGCGCCCGGCGTCGCCACCGCCGCGGCCATCGTCATCAGCATCCTCTTCTCGCTGAACCTGATCCTGCTGGTCTTCAATCTGCTGCCGTTGCCGCCGCTGGACGGCAGCGAGGTCCTCTCGCTGTTCCTCGACGAGCACACGGCGCAGCGCTACCGCGAATTCATGGCCCAGCCGGGCGCCGGCCTCATCGGCCTGATCGTCGCCTGGAACATCATGGACTACGTTCTCGGCCCCGTGTACGCAGTGGCCCTGAATCTGCTCTACCCCGGTGTGCGATACGGCTGATAGCGCTTGACATTGTCACGCGGCGGTGCTCTAATCTCCCGCGACGGATACGTGGGTAGGGTATTGGGCGCCGCAAACGAGGGTTGGTCCATTCGACAAGTCCTCCGCAGGACGTCCTTCAAAACATAATGCACAGAAGTCCCCGGCCCGGCATTGTGGCTGGTCGGGGCGAGTCTATTCAAGTCACTGATACGAGGAGATGCGTCATGAAAGAGCAAGCGGTGGACAGAGCAACCAATCGGCGGGAGATGTTAAGGATGTCAGGGATGGGTCTGCTCGGCGGCGTAGCGGCCTCCGGCCTGACATCGAAGGTCCGGGCCGCAGAGGCACCGGTCAACATATCTTACGCCTCGTGGATTCAGGGCTATAGCATGCAAGTCGAGAATCCCGAGCGGCTTATCCAGGACACTCGCGTCGGCTGGTGCGCCTTAGTCATAGGCCAGCCCGGGACCGAGAACTGGTTTCACTTCGCCGTTCCCACCCCGGTCATCGTCAACGACGTGCGCCTGCAGGCCGACTCCATCATACTCTCCTTCGCGACCGGATCCGCTGACGCGATCGTGCGGGACATACACGTCTATGACGGGTGGAACCGAATTGCCGAATTCAACGGCGTCAATCTGTCCGGGCAGCAGTATCTCGTGCGCGAGATCATCCCGGGTACGCCGTATATGGGCATGGGTCTGGGGATCTCGATAGGCGTCAGTTTTGGAGTCGAGGCGATGGACCACGGCATGGAATTCTATGATGTTGGCTGCGACTTCGTGAGCCGGCCACCCACGACAGGGGGCTGATCCGCCCGTGCCAAGGACGATTCCCGGGATCAGACATAGATGGGCAGGATGACGAACGGGATGCCCATGCGGTGCAGCCGCTTCTGGATCGTAAAGACGATCTGGTTGTGGAGCAGCCGGTTGAGGAGGGTCTCGTTGAGGAAGAACAGCTTGCCGCCGAAGAACACGGCCCCGGGGTATCGCTGGATGATGGTCGGTACGATCCGCGTGACCTGCTCGGCTACGTCAACGCCGATGTCCGTGACGGCCTCCGCGTAGAACCCTTCCTTCTTCATCAGCTCGACGTAGCGGTTCACGTCGCTTTGCGCCTGGGTCTGGAGGTGTTCCACCTCCTGGGGTCCCTTGAAGTTGCCGACGTCGAGCTGTCCGATCTCGAGGAAGACGAAGTTCCGAAAGACGCCGCCGAACAGGCGCATGATGGCCAGCAGGGTGTGCAGGCCGGTGCCGTTGAAGCCACTGACGAGCAGGACGGCGGTCTTGGCCTTGGGGTCGAACACCGGCGCGGCCCCTCCCTCGCCACCCTTGGGCGCGGACTGGCGAACGTAGGATTCCGCGCGCTCCGCCAGCTCGTCGAGCCGCCGAAGCTGCACGGAGACGCCCCGGTAGTGCCGCCTCACCAGAACGGCCAGCACGATCAGAGTCCCGGTAATCAGCAGGGTGACCCAGCCGCCCTCGAAGAACTTGAGCAGCACCATGGAGACCAGGATGAACGCGGTGAGCACCAGGCCGACCCCGTTGATCAGCAGCTTGTTGAGCCAACGTGGCGTGCGGCGACGATCATGCCACCAATGGCGAACCATGCCCACTTGCGAGAGCAGGAACGTGATGAAGACGTTGATGCTGTAGAGGACGACCAGCAGCCTCACCGAGCCGTGCGTGAAGATCATAATTACGAGTGACAACCCGCCCATGATGAGGATGCCGTTCTGGATGACCAGCCGGTCGCTCAGAACGGAGAACCGCGTGGGAAACCAGCGGTCGAGCGACATATTGGCCAGCACCCGGGGGCCGCCCAGGAATCCGGTCTGAGCGGCGACGAACAGGAGGGTCGCTTCGGACAGGAGGCTGACGAAGATGAACACGCGAGCACTATTTTGGCCCCAATCCGCCGTGGCCTTTTCAAACAGGACTGCATTGAAGGTCTTGCCCGGCTCCGGCCCGACGTTGTACAGCAGGTAACCCAGGATCAGGCCCATGACCATGAAGGCCAGCGAGATAGCCATGTACCGCATCGTCATGCGGGCGGTCTGGACCCTCGGCTCTCTCAGCACGGGCAGTCCGTTGCTGACGGCCTCAATTCCTGTGTACGTGCCTGCACCCATGCTGTAGGAACGCAGTACGAGGAAGATCAGGCCCCAGATACCGACGGTGGAGACGGTATCGTGCACGTCCACCTGTAATGAGTGGGCCACCGCGTGGACCTGGGGCAGATGGGTGAACAAACCATAGAGGATGACGAAGGCATGGGTCGCCAGAAAGGTCAGGAAGATCGGGGCCAGGGGAACCACCGATTCCCGTACGCCCCTCATGTTCAGCAGCATCATCAGGACCACGACAACAATGGCTAAGTCGAGCTTATACTCCTGCCACGCCGGAGTCGGGGGCAGGAAGCTGAACACGGCATCGGCGCCGCTGGCGACGGAAACCGCAATCGTCAGAATGTAGTCGATCAGCAGCGCGCAGCCGGAAACCATGCCCAGCCAAGGCGACAGCAGCTTGGTCGCCACGAAGTACCCGCCGCCGCCCGTCGGGAACAATTCGACGATCTGGGAATAGCTGGCGGCGATGATGAAGATCGTGATCACGGTGATCAGACCGACGAAAATGCCCAGGTACGGGTGCTGCCCCAACGCCAGAAAGGCTTCCTGAGGACCGTAATTCGACGACGACAGGCCGTCCGCGCCCAGGCCGATCCATGCGAAGAACGCCACCAGCGACAATCGGTGAAAGATGGTGGCATCGCGCGGGTCGCGCGATTTGCCGATCACCACATTCTTCAGCGTTTGCCCAAGTTTCCACTCGGATCGCGCCAAACTGACAGCTCCAAAATACCACCATAATCGACTGGCACAAATGGGAGAACTATTATAGTACCCGGTTTGCGGTTTTCTGGCAATGCTTCAAATCGATTGTTGATATGCGGCAAAACCGCCTATATTCTATATTTGAACAGGATTTCCGCAGAATGGAGACCGGATCGAGCTGCGAACCTGCCGGAGAGTGCACCTATGCAGACAAGAAGACTCGGGCATACGGACCTGGTCCTGACGACGGTCGGTCTGGGCACGTGGGCGATGGGCGGCCCCTGGCAGTACGGGTGGGGACCGCAGGACGACGACGATGCCATCGCCGCGATTCTGACCGGGTTGGACAAGGGCATCAACTGGCTCGATACGGCCCCAGTCTACGGCCTCGGCCATTCTGAGGAGTTGGTAGGCCGGGCCCTGCGGCAAACGAAGCACAGGCCGTACGTCGCCACCAAGTGCGGCTTGCTCTGGAACAGCAAAAGAGAGAAGGTGGCCAACCTCAAGAGCCAGAGCATCCGAAAGGAATGCCAGGAGAGTCTGCGCCGCCTCGGCGTGGAGGTGATCGACCTGTATCAGATGCACTGGCCGGACCCGGAGCCGGACATCGAGGAGGCATGGGAGCAGATGGCCCGCCTGGTCCAGGAGGGCAAGGTCCGCTACCTCGGCGTATCGAACTTCAACATCCCGCAGATGGAACGCCTCGCGAAGATTCACCCGGTCTCCTCGCTTCAGCCGCCCTACAGCATGCTGCACCGCGAAGTCGAGGCGGAAATCCTCGGCTATTGTGCACAGCACCAGATCGGGGTCGTCGTCTACAGCCCCATGCAGCGGGGACTGCTGACGGGCAAATTCAGCCACGAGCGGCTGGTCGGCCTGGCAGCCGGGGACCATCGCCGGCGGATGCCCGAGTTCCAGGACCCGCAGTTCTCCGCCACGCTCGTCATGGTCGACCAACTGAAGAAGATCGCCAGGCGCCACGGGCGCACCGCCGCCCAGTTGGCCATCAGTTGGGTCCTGCGCCGGCCCGAAGTCACCGCCGCCATCGTCGGCGCCCGAAGGCCCGACCAGATCGTCGAAACCGTCAAAGCCTCCGACTGGACCCTCAGCCGCGAAGATATCGAAGAAATCGAAAAACTCCTGACCGAACGGGAACAGAAACTCGCCGGAGGATAGTCAAGACGAGAGCTTCAAACGCGATGGACAGAATCAGGTCAAGAAACGACTGACCGAGACAAGTGATCATGCTTCAAGAGAAACTAGAGCGAATCGACGGCAATGATGTACTAAGGGACAAATTACTCCCTTGTTGCAGAGTGAAACGCGGGCAAATCTGGGAAGACCCAATGTGCGGGCACAGAGTGGCATGCCTGGACGCGGCCAATGAGACAGACGTGAAACTCCTCGTCGGCGAGGATAGAGCTGCCCTGGCGATCCAAGATCCTCCCTACAATGTTGCCGTGGGCAATGTCAACAGCGACAATTTGGGCCGCTTCCCGGTGGAGGACTACATCCAATGGAGCAGGCGATGGATTTCGAATACGAGCAGTATTCTGAACGCGGATGCGAGTCTGTATGTCTGGCTCGGTGCAGATCAGAATGCGGGATTCCAGCCCCTTGCTGACTTCATCCTCATGATGAGAGCTTTCACAGAATTCAAGACCCGCAGCCTGATCACGATGAGAAACCAGCGTGGGTACGGCACACAAAACAACTGGATGGCGCTCAGACAGGAGCTTCTCTACTACACAAGGGGACAACCGAAATTCAACGTCGAGGCCGAATACACGGATATCCCCAAAATCCTGAGAGGGTATTACAAAAATGTCAACGGACGAATGACCGAGAATCTCGAACGAAGCAAGTCCGAGAATATCAGGGCGGGAAATGTCTGGGTCGATATTCAGCAAGTGTTTTACAGAATGGAGGAGAACGTCCCGGGCTGCTATGCCCAGAAGCCTCTCAAAGCGATAGAGAGAATTATTAGAGCAAGCTCGGTTGCGGGCGACCTTGTCGTTGACTTCTTCGCACATTCCGGCACTACCCTCCTCGCGTGCGAAAGGCTCAAGAGGCGATGCTTCATCTGCGATGTCGATCCAATCTTCGCAGAGATCACCATTCGAAGATTGGAGCGATATAGAAAGATAGGGAAAACAGGGTGGCAATCAGACAGCCCTTTCCCGGAAGTCGCCGCCGCTCGCGAACAGGACGAGGCCGACGGGCCATGCACGCCTGGCGAGAAAATGAAGTCCTCAACAACAAGTACTATTCAAAAGGGCAACACCGGGGAAATATCGGCGAGGGTCAACTGCATTTGAACAGGGACAACATAGCAGAGTTTGCACCTTATGAAGTTCGGCCTGTAGATATCGAGACTGCAATCATCTCCGCCTACAGGAAGCAGCATAACCTGCGCTGACGTTCGAACGCCAAGGAATCCAAACTCGACAAGGCATACTATGAGCGAGAATACCAACATCTATACCAGTCCGCTGGTGGAGCGGAATGCTTCGCGGGAGATGGCGGAGCTGTTCGGGGCGCAGAAGAAGTTCGGCACGTGGCGGCGGCTGTGGCTGGAGCTGGCCAAGGCCGAGAAGAGACTCGGGCTGAAGATCAAGCAGAGCCAGATCGACCAGATGGCGCGCCACCTCGACGACATCGACTTCGAGAAGGCGGCGGCGTACGAGAAGAAGTTCCGCCACGATGTGATGGCCCACATTTACGCGTTCGGCGAGGTCGCGCCGAAGGCGGCGCCGATCATTCACCTTGGCGCGACCAGTTGCTACGTCGGCGACAATGCGGACCTGATCATCATGCGGGAGGGCCTGCGGCTGATCGCGGGCAAGCTCGCCGCCGTGATCGACCTGCTGGCGAAATTCGCCGAGCAGTACCGCGACCTGCCCACGCTGGGCTTCACGCACTTTCAGCCGGCCCAGCTCACCACCGTCGGCAAGCGCGCCACGCTCTGGTGCCAGGAATTTGTCATGGACCTGCAGGAGATCGAGCACCGCATCAAGACCCTGCCGTTCCGCGGCGTCAAGGGGACCACCGGCACGCAGGCATCTTTCCTGGAGCTCTTCGAGGGCAATCACGCCAAGGTCCGCCAGCTCGATAAAGACGTGGCGGCGGCGTTCGGATTCAAGAAGGTCTGCCCCGTCACCGGCCAGACCTACCCGCGGAAGATCGACACGCTCGTCGTCAACGCGCTGGCCCTCGTCGCTCAGTCGGCGCACAGAATCTGCAACGACCTTCGCCTGCTGGCGCACCTGAAAGAGATGGAGGAGCCGTTCGAGAAATCGCAAATCGGCTCCTCTGCGATGGCGTACAAGCGAAACCCGATGCGGTGCGAGCGGGTGACGGGCCTGAGCCGGCTCGTGCTGAGCCTGGCGACCAGTCCGGCGATGACCGCCTCGGAGCAGTGGTTCGAGCGAACGCTCGACGACTCGTCCAACAAGCGCGTGGCGATCCCGGAGGTGTTCTTGGCCGTTGACGGCATTCTGGAGATCCTGCTGAACGTCTTCGACGGGCTGGTCGTGTATCCAAAGGTGATTGCGGCCCACGTCGCCGCCGAGTTGCCGTTTATGGCGACCGAAAATATCCTGATGGCGGCGGTCAAGGCCGGCGGCAATCGCCAGGAGCTGCATGAGAAGATCCGCCTGAACTCCCAGGCGGCGGCCAACGAGGTGAAGCAGTTCGGCCGGCCCAACGACCTGATCGGCCGCCTGCGGGCGGACATCTCCTTCGAGGACCTCGACTTCGATGAGGTGCTCGACCCCTCCGCCTACGTCGGCCGGGCCCCCCAGCAGGTCGATGAATTCATCCGCGCCGTCGTGGCCCCGATCCGAAAAAAGTACCGCAACGAGCTGAACCGAAAAGTGGAGCTGAACGTGTAGATTGTACCGCATTCACATGGTGCTGGACTTGTTCTCAATATGTCAGCCCCGCGCAGGCGGGGGTCCGGAACTATGCGAAGTGTCTGTGGATTCCCGCCTTCGCGGGAATGACATGGGACGAGGTCCGCAATGGCGCGTGTCACATTTGGGCGTTTGGGAGGGTGGCATCGTCAAGGCCAAAGGCCTTGGCGATGGTCGCACTGTGTCCCAGGAAGGCCATCGCCAAGCTGCGCTTGACGCTGCCACCCATGAGCACAAGGAAAGGATATCAACGTGACTAGGAAGGAACTGATCAAACGAATCAAGGAGACGGCGTATCTGGAGGGCGATTTCGTCCTTCGCAGCGGCAAACGGAGCCGGTATTACCTCGACAAGTACCTGTTCGAGACCAAGCCCGACATCCTCAAGGCGCTGGGCAAGGAATTCGCCAGGCACGTGACGGATGATGTCACGCTGATTGCGGGGGCGGAGCTGGGCGGCGTGGCGCTGGCCGCAGCGACTGCCATGGCCACCGGCAAGAACTGGATCATCATCCGCAACAGTAAGAAGGATTACGGCACGAGCAAGCTCGTCGAGGGCGTGCTCAATCCCGGCGATGTTGTGCTGCTCGTCGAGGACATCGCCACCACCGGCGGCCAGGTTCTCGAAGCGGCCAAGGTCATCACCGATGCCGGCGCGACCGTCAAGAAGATCGTCTGCGTCATCGACCGCAAGCAGGGCGCCGGCGAGAACATCGCCCAGGCCGGATATGTATTCGAGTCCATCCTGACAAAAAGCGACCTAGGAATTGCGGATTGATGATTGCGGATTAGCAGCCGATATCAAATCCGCAATCCGAAATCTAAAATCCGCAATCGGCAATGGGGGTGACTATGATTATCGGCGTGCCGAAGGAAGTGAAGAAGGATGAGTACCGCGTCGCGCTGCTGCCGGTCGGCGCAGAGCTGCTGACGAACGACGGGCATACCGTGCTGATCGAGAAGGAGGCGGGCGCGGGCAGCGGATTCAGCGACCGGTGGTATCTAACGGTCGGCGCGAAGATCGTCCAGACGGCCGACGAAATCTACGGGCGGGCCGACATGGTCGTCAAGGTCAAGGAGCCGCAGCCGGCGGAGATCGCAAAGCTCCGCGGCGGGCAGATCCTCGTTTGCTACTTCCACTTCGCCGCCTCGCGCGAGCTGGCGGTCGGCTGCCTGGAGGCGGGCATCACCGCCGTCGCCTATGAGACCCTGCAGGACACCCAGGGCCGGCTGCCCCTGCTGACGCCGATGAGCGAGATCGCTGGCCGAATGTCGATCCAGGAAGGCGCCAAATATCTCGAACGGCCGATGATGGGCCAGGGCATCCTGCTCGGGGGCGTTCCCGGCGTCGCGCCGGCCAACGTGCTGGTCCTCGGCGCCGGGGTCGTCGGCACCAACGCCGCACGCATGGCCGCCGGACTGGCCGCCAACGTGATCCTCATGGATATCGACCTCGACCGCCTGCGGTACCTCGACGAGGTGATGCCGGCCAACGTCACGACGATCTTCTCCGACCCGCACACGATCACCGACTACGCGATGCGCGCCGATCTGGTCGTCGGGGCCGTTCTGATTCCCGGCGGCCGGGCGCCCATCCTCATCCCCCGCTCGCTCCTGAAGAAGATGAAGCCCGGCAGCGTCATCGTGGATGTCTCCGTCGATCAGGGTGGCTGCGCGGAGACCTCCCGGCCCACGACGCACAGCGACCCGATCTACGTCGTCGATGGCGTCGTCCACTACTGCGTCACGAACATCCCCGGCGCCGTCAGTCGAACTTCGACGCTGGCCCTGTGCAACGCCACGCTGCCCTACGTCCGCCAGCTCGCGTCGCTGGGTGTCGATGCCTTCGCCGCCATTGATTCTGGCCACGCCGCCGCCATCAACATGACCGCCCGCAAGCTCACGAACGTCGCCGTCGCCCAAGCCTTCCCCGACCTGCCCGGCAGCGAGTGATCGAGGCCGGAATCCCCTCCGCCCCGGCGCTATATCTACGCGCGTACGTGTCTAGCCCGACTTCGCGGATTCGGGGTCGATTTGGATTTTTTTCAGGCGGGAATCCGGGATTTCGGGGGCGTGAGGGGCGGTGGAGGGTTCGAAACCCGTTGTAGTGACGACCTGCCCTGTTGGCGGA
>Ga0315282_10000982_pt1 | contig 55219 bp, 61 predicted proteins | sample YL17G07_20_MG_FD_203693 | JGI IMG/M metagenome (GOLD analysis project Ga0315282, IMG submission 203693) | Sediment microbial communities from Yellowstone Lake, YNP, Wyoming, USA - YL17G07_20 | ecosystem: Environmental > Aquatic > Freshwater > Lake > Sediment | place: USA: Wyoming | collected...
GCTGCCTGCGAAGCGAACAAGGAAAAAGAAATATGCAAGTGATGCTAAGCGTGTTTCAGACATGGAGACTGCAAGGTTTGAATCCATATAAGGAATTAAGGGCTATCGTATAGGCGCTAATACATACCCACCAAAGAAAACTTTAAATATAAGTTGAATAGAAGCAAACATCTGAGGGGTGATTATTATGTCAGTCAATGGTCCAAAAAAAGAACAGATAGCTGTCTTAACCGGAGGCGGAGATGCTCCAGGCCTTAATGCTGTTATTCGGGGCATTACTGTTAGGGCTATCAGTCTTGGTTATGACGTCCTTGGTTTAAAAAATGGCTGGGCTGGCCTCCTTGATGAAGGAATCTCAGAGCAATTGGACCTTGATCAGGTAAACGGAATCCATGTTACAGGAGGCACTATTCTAGGCACATCAAGAACAAATCCATATAAGGTAAAGAATGGGTCGCAACAGGTAAAGAAAAATTTGAAAAGGCTTAACTGTCAGTATTTAATCGCTATTGGAGGAGAAGACACATTAGGTGTTGCCAACAAGCTATACAAGGATGGTATCCAAGTTATTGGTGTTCCAAAGACAATTGACAATGATTTGAATGAGACTGATTACACATTCGGTTTTGATACAGCAGTTACCAGGGCTGCTGAGGCAATAAGAAACCTGCACACAACAGCACAATCCCACAGCAGGGTAATCATAATTGAGGTTATGGGCAGGCATGCAGGCTGGATGACTTTGCACGCGGGTATTGCAGGTGGCGCTCACATCACATTACTTCCTGAAAGACCATTCGACATTAACGAGATTTGTAAAATAATTGAAAGAAGGGAAAAGAATCATGAGCACTACACAATAATTGCGGTATCAGAGGGTTCTGTGCCAAAGCAAGGCACTGGATTTGTGTTGCAGACAAAAGAAAAGGATGCATTCGGCCATGTCCGTCTAGGAGGCATTGCTGAAATCCTATCAATGGAAATTGAAAAAAGGACTGGAAAGGAATGCAGGCATGTTGTTTTAGGTCATCTCCAAAGAGCAGGCGCCCCAACAGCCTTTGATGTTGTGCTTGGAACTAGGCTCGGTGTCAAGGCAGTTGAAATGATAAATAAAAAAGAATTTGGAAAAATGGCTGCATTAAAGGGGACAAATATAGTCTCAGTGCCGCTTCAAAAAGCCGTGGGCAAATTAAAATTAGTACCTAAACACTTAATAGATGAAGAAAGGATATTTTGGGGTATAGAGGACTAAAAGGAGGGGGATAAAAATTTTTGAACCATTGCCAGGAAACAAAGTTTACAACGCATTGAAAGACCATAACTCGATAATACTTGCATGTAACCCTAGGATAACAATTGGGGTTGTCAAAGGAATTTTTAGGGCTGCAAAAGACCTTGATGCAGCACTAATTATAGAGCTTGCAAAAAATGAGTGCAACCAGGATGGTGGATATACAGGTTTGACTCCAAAACTATTTTCAGAACATCTAAAAAAAGCTAATAAGGAAATTAAACATGATGTTTGGGTGTTGCATGCAGATCATCTTGGTGTTCAAAAAGTTCCTGAAGATATCCAGTTTCTGAAGGATTTGATCTCAGCGCAAATCAAAGCAGGTTATACTAGCTTTGCTATTGATGCATCGCATCAGTTCAATTTTGAAGGCAAGACAGTTGAGGAAGAGCTTGAGCCAAACATAAGGGCAACAATAGAACTCGCAAAATACTTAAACAAAAAGATGGCAGGGAAAGAATTTGGTTTGGAAGTTGAGGTTGGGGAAATTGGAAGAAAGAGTACTGGAGGCATGATATTGACAAAACCAGAAGAAGCAGTTACTTTTATAAAAAAATTGAATGAAGCAGGCGTATACCCTAACCTAATCGCAATTGCAAATGGCTCAATCCACGGAAATAAATATGATGATTATGGAAATTTAATCCCCCAAACCACTATCAACATAAAACTAACGCAGGATGTTGCAAAGGCCCTTAGAGATAATGGATGCCAAGTTAGGATAGCACAGCACGGTATAACTGGAACCCCTTTGGACATTATAGAAAACCAGTTCCCGCATGGAGACATCCTAAAGGGTAATGTGGCAACATTATTCCAAAATATTGTTTTTGATGCTTTAGAGAAACACCATCACGATTTATGGCAGGAAATGTTCGACTGGACAATAAAGAATAAGCCGATAGAAGGGAAAAAAACACAGGAGATTTTCGGTAAGAACGGCAAGTTTGCTCCAAAGGTGTTCTATAACAAGATCTATGCAATGTCTGATGGATGCAGAGAAGAGATTGAAGAGAATTCATATAAGGCCGCTTCTGACCATATCAAAGCCTTCAAAAGTGAAGGTAGCGCTTCTATAGTCAGGAAAAAACTAAAAGGGTGAAGAAACATGGCTGACAAGATTAGGGTAGGTGTTGTAGGTTATGGTACTATTGGAAAAAGAGTTGCAGATGCTGTAAGGCTTCAGGATGATATGGAATTAGTTGGCGTAACTGCCAGAAGCTATAATTATAGGATGATCGCCTGCAGGGAAAAAGGAATTCCCATGTATAGATGGCCAGAGGCAGAAGACCTTAATGGATTGAAAATAGCAGGAGATTTTGAGGATTTGTTGCGGGGAGTGGATGTAATGGTTGACTGTTCTCCTAAAAAGGAAGGAGCTGCAAATAAAGAGAAATATTATGTACCCAACAAAATAAAGGCAATTTTCCAGGGTGGTGAAAAGCCTAAGGACGCAGATGTTAGTTTTACTGCTCAGTGCAACTATGATAAGGCTGTTGGCAAGGATTATATAAGGGTTGTAAGCTGCAATACCACAGGGCTTTGCAGAACGCTTAACGCAATTAAACAAAGGTACGGCATAGAGGCAGTCCATGCAACAATGATAAGGAGGGGAGCAGATCCATGGGATATAAGGCATGGTCCAATCAATTCGATTGTCCCTGTGCTTGAGCTGCCTTCCCATCACGGACCGGATGTTAGGACCGTACTGCCTGATATTGAAATATTCACAACAGCCATTTCTGTTTCAACAACCTTAATGCATATGCATACTGTGACTGTTGATTGCATGGAAACCCCCCAAGTCCATGAGGTGCTAAAATTATTTCAAAATACAACAAGGGTCAGGGTAGTAGATAATGCCTCAGGAGTTAGATCCACAGCGGAGATTATGGAGTTTGCCAAAGATTTGAACAGGGACAGGGCTGATATGCCCGAGATTGTCGTTTGGAAAGAGGCTGTTGGAACATACAAAAAGAAATTATTGTACATGCAGGCAATCCATCAGGAATCAAATGTTGTATGCGAAAATATTGACGCGATAAGGGCTGCAATGGGCTTTAAAGACGCGCACGCTTCGATAAAAAAGACAAATAAAAGCCTTAAGATAGATTGCTGTAGGGAGTGTACTGTTTGATAAAGCGGAAATATTTTGTGATTGGGAATATATTTATTGAGTAACCATAATCCTAAGTTACAGATGAGAATTGCATTTATGTACACTACTTTATAGTGGAAACATTTAAATAATAGTAGTTTCTTTCTTTGATTATGTCAGCGAGACGTTGTTCGGATAATGATGAAAAAGCAATGGCAATCGTCTATCTTTGTAGAGGTAGTCTAGAGACTGCAAAACAATATCTAAGAAACACATGGGATATGGGTCTGGATTCTGTCCATGGGCCAGTTATGCATAGACTTAGGGATAGGCATGATCCACTTGTGGAATTCTATATAAAATCTAATAAAAAAAACAGATTCGCAAATGCTCTTCATTTTTATCTCGCATTCAATCGGATGCCTGTTGAAAATAGAGAACTTGTTACCCGGTCTGATTTTGAAGTTTATTCCCATCTAGAAAAGGCACTTTATCAGCCGATTATGGAAAGGGTTGCCAAGATTACATCTATTCAATCATATCAGGATGTGACTGATCCATTAGAAAGCATGTTTGAAGATGTCAAGAGGCCAAATCCTGCTCAAATCATTGCCCCTGTTTTCAGCTGGGCTGCATCTGTAGCATATGGTACTGAAAAACTGGATCAAGCAGGATTCTCTTCCCTACTGGAACATGAAGTTAGAAGAAGGATAAAACTGGGATGCCTGTCTATATCAGGGCTAAAGGCCGAGATTGTTAATGAACATTTATCTCGCCTGCCAGCTAGAGAACAACATGTTTTGAAAAGTATTTACGGATTAGAAGACCGAGCAAGAACCTTTACAGAAATTGCAAAAGAGCTAGACATAAACAGGATAAGGTTAGGACAATTGCGTGATAAAGCACTTCACAATCTAAATAGGAGTATTGGTGGTCTCGTTTTCTACATAACCACTCTTTCTACAAAAGAAGAGATTAACACCTATATGAACCAGGAAAAAGAGAAAAGGGAGAAGGCTGAATGGTATGATAGATTGTGGCCTGAAATCAGAATTAGGATCTTAGATCAGCTTGGAATAAAACCAAAGGATAGACACCTTGTTCCAAAACACGCACAATCTTTGGACGTCCTACACGATAAAAATGTTTTAGATTTATCCCTAAGTGTAGGAACCAGGAACTATTTAAGACAGCATAATATTCAAACATTAAGGGATCTTTACTTTGGTTTAGGGGAACTTCGTGACAGCGGAATAGGCAAAACCTCCTATACTGAAATAAAAAAAGCATTGGAAAATCTAGGGATATCAGCAGAAGGCAAGGAGAAAGAGCAGCCTCCAGTAGATGAAACCGAGGCACCTCTAAATGAAGAGGTTAGTACATTGGGTTTGAGTACAAGGGCCGAAAATTGTCTGTCGGATGCACATGTTTTCATTCTAGCAGATTTGGTTAGAAAGACTGAATCTGATCTTTTAGATATTAGGGCATTTGGAAGGACTTGTTTGAGGGATGTTAAAAGAAAACTGGCGGATAGGGGCCTGTCCTTAAGCGATAGAACTTAGTGACCAGCACCAGATTTGGTAACATTGGTTTCCTTTAGTTAAAATACAGATGTTCTCTCTGGTCTTAATGTCCTTAGAATATTAATGCTGGCTTTTTTTATGAATAATAAAAACAATAACCAATATAATTATCAGACCAACTGTTCCAAAAATAAAATAGATTTCATTGCTTTTTGGTTTGAAATCTTTTTCTTTAATAGTATTCAGGAAATGGGATAATGTACTCTCATTTTTTTCTATATTTGGTTTAGTTGTATTATCTGCGTCAACTTTAATTGGGTTAGAACTACTATTCTGTTTTTTTACTGTAACATTATACGATTCAGACGTGGTAAATCCCTGTCCATAATCTGACAGATAATTAATCGTGACATTTACTGAATATGTTTTTTCACTATCGACAATTGGCGCTACAAATGAAATATTGCTGATTTCAATGGATTTTAATTTTTGCAATTCGCTTATCTCCCTCTTTATTGTATTAAAACCAGGCATCGGGCTTGCTATTTCCAGTGAGATTTCCTTAAACATGGTTCCTGCGCTTGGATTTATTATTTCAACCGTTATATTGGAATTGGCGAGGCTCTCAACTGATTTTCCAAGAGTGGTACGCATCATAAGTTTGTCTCCATATACTTCAATATTAAACTCTTTTTCAATGACCGCCTCTATAGTCTCAAAATAGAATGATACCACTGGCTTAAATGTATAGTTCTTCACGAAATCTGCTTTTAAAGTTATATTGCCCTCTAATAAGCTTCCTGGCTCCAAAGTGCCTGACCACCTAATTACCCTGTTTTCTTTATCAAACTTTGAATGGTCTATTAATTCAAGGTTTGGTGGCAGGGTTAGGCTAAATGATTCCACTTTGATTTCAGTATTATTATTCACATTCTTCAATATTATCTCTAAATTGAACTCCCTGTTGATCTGCGTCCTGTTAACACTTAGCTTATATTCAGTTTCCAACTGATAAGCCGGAACATTAAGTATAATTTCATCAGATTCAATGTTTTTTATCCCCACGCCATCGTTATAACGCAGGGATGCTTTCGACCTAAATATTATATTACTCAAAGCCCGAATAGTATAGCTGCAGCCAGCCTCTTGGTTTATATTCATACTACCAGCCCATTTAACAATGTATGAACCATTAGTTGCTGTTTCAACGCTGCAGCCGTTTGTCCTGGGAATCATAAAAGATGCAGGAATAGTATCTTTATAAAAAATTGATGTAGCCTGCTCTTTTCCGGTATTTTTAAGGGCCATATTAAATGTGGCTTCTTCTCCGATGAAAAAGTAGGTATTTGAGACTGTCCTTGTTAACTTAATATTTGCTCGTGGTGCAAGAAACTGATAGACCTTGACATCAGACTGATAGAAATCCTGATCAAAAGTTGGGTTGTGGTACCAAAATGCTGTGGAATTAACGCATATATCATACTTATCTATCAATTCACAATAACCATTATTGATGACTATGCTAGAGCCGCTCGGAACTGTAACAAATAACCTGTCAGTGCCCACAATGGTAAATTTGAACTGCTGATTGTTAATTGAGGTATTGCTTTCTTGGTATATTGTTCCTGAGTAAATAACCTCTTTATCTTCAGCTGAAACTATACACATTAAAAATAGGAAAATTGCTAGATAAATCCTCTTTTTAAACATATGAGCTAAAATAAAAGAATTAATATAAAAAACTTGTTAATCCTCTACGTTTATTGCCTGTGTAATATGGGTAATTGAACACCCATCTATTTTAATTAACTTTATGCCTATTTTGTGCCTAAAATCTTTTATACCTATTTTCTCAGTCAGTAATTATGTTTTTTTAAAATTGAGGGAGGTGCATAAAAAATGCATGTGTTTGAGAAAATCGAAAAATTGGAAATGTTGTTTTCTTCAACCTTTCCACAAAAAAAGTGTAGTTTGTCAATGGGGGAAATGCTGTGTCATATAGCAGGAAAACACAACAAAACAATGGAGAAATCATTGACTGAGGAAGAGCAAATTTTTTATGATGTGTTGGTTAGGAATAGGATAAGCCCCAGCACAGCATATAATTGGATAAAGTGTTTGAAGTATCCTGAAGATTTGCAGCTTGCTATAAAACGAGGCAAGCTAAGCGAAAGGCAGGCTCAGATAGAACACTACAATAGGCTAAATGTTGAGAATAAAGCCATCTATGAAGAGATAATGCAGGACATAATACATTTAGTGGAGGGGATAAACTATGGCGTTTAAGAAGGATAAAAGGGCTCAGGCGTTTTCTGAAGGGCAACTTGTAGAATTGTTTAAATCCATGAATGAGTTAGGGATAAAAACCAGAGGTAAGGATTTAAGAGCATGTGTTAGAACAGCAGTAGCTAGCATATTATCATTAACCACTGGATTAAGGCTTAGAGAAGTGGTTAGCCTTAAGCATACTAACCTTTTATGGGACAGGAATAAGATAGATGTAATAAATGGCAAGTCTGGCGATGACTTAGTGGACTTTCACCCCAAAGTCCAGAAAATAATAAGAAAATGGAGTTTAACAGTAAAAGATTCTGAATGGCTTTTTCCTTCAAGGCAGGTGGAAGGTGCTGGAATAGATGAAAAAACTTTACAAAGGGACTTTATAAAGTTTTTAAAAAAAGCTAAGTTATGGTTAAAGAAGTTTAATGATGTAAAAGGAAGGGAATTTCATGTCTATTCATACCATTCCCTTAGACATACATTTGCCACCATCCAACTAGAGGCTAATGTACCCATTTATCATGTGCAAAAGAGTATGAGACATAAAAATGTCAGAACAACTATTGATACATATGGGCATGTAAGATCTAATGTTGTTCAGGAGGAAACCTTTGGGGCTTTTTGGAATACCCCTAAGAAAAAGACAGTAGATAACTTTGTGGGATTTGATGATTTAAAAAAAGAAGTCGAAATAATAAAAATGAAACAACAGATAGAGGATCCTTTTAGAATGCTTGACTTGAGACTCGCTAAAGGAGAAATATCTACTGAAGAATATAATAGGGTTTTAGATACCTTAAGAACCCGCACTAATTTTAGCGATAATCCAGTTCTGCAAAAAAAGCCAGATTATTTAGGTTAATATTTTTTTATTTTTTTAATAATTCCTTTTAATTTCTCTACCCCATAAGGATACATCAAGATCAATCCAATAAGGAAAATCCATTGAAACTGAATTAAAGGTTATCAACTTTGTATTACCTATTCTGTTCTTTACAACGGAAATCTTTATATATTCTTCCCAATAGAACATATCAAAAAGAGGTTCTGATAGATTTATATGCGTGGTACGAATGGAGCTAATCAATCTTTTATTAATATTATGCACATTTTTAATAGTTTTGATTTTTTTGATGAGGAATACCAAATGGATCATAACCGAATTAAGAAGTGTTTGTGAAAATGAAAGCGGTTATATAAAATTAATGCAATTAGTATTTGTTTTGTTGGTACTATCTTCTTTTTTTGGATTGTTAATTTATAATTTGATTTTCAGAGAAACGACTTCAAAATTGGATGTTTTTTTAACAGTCATTGTTGGATTAATGGGTACAATTATGGGGACTTTTTTCAGTGAAAGGACTATGGAATCGATTAAAAAAGATAGGGACAGAAAAAGAAAGGCAATTATTGAAAAAATGACCAAACTAAAAGAATATAAAGAAGCATTAGAAAAGCTAATAAATAGATTAAATTAATCAGATACTTCTTCTAAATCTCTGATATCTTGGGATATAGATGTACTTAATTTTTCAATTTCCTCTTTTATTTCTTTTTTGGCTCTATCCGTCATATGTCTTATTCTATTTAATCAGATATTTAAATCTTTCTTAAAGGTGTATTCTTCACAATATAGATATTAAAACCTAATTTACATCCTAAAACCAAAACATTTATATACTAATTATGTTTATTATCTGTTAATTAGCATATAATAAGCATATATGGAGGCACAAAATGAAAAGATTAACGGTACAGTTTACAGATGGTCAATGGGAACTCATTGACAGCTTAGAGATAGGTAATACAGATGCAGAAAAAGTAAGGAATATTGTCATTTCATGGTTATCTGAAAAGAGCATGATAACAACAAAAGCAAAAAAGAAATTAGGATAGAACAATAAAGCAAGGCTCTTGCCGACTAAGACTAAAGCCTTGCTAGTCCACTCGAGGTGAACCAAAATGGAAGTAGAAGATACATTTTATATGCTTTTCGGTAAGAAAAGCCAAAAGGTTAGAGACGGATTTCTGTGGTCAGATAGAGACCAGCAATTTGAAAAGGGTGATCTGCAATGAGCAGCCAGACCGCAGAGCAACAATTCGCAGAAGAAACAGCTTTAGAGCAGTACACAAAGCAGATTAAACTAAAAGAGCAGTTCATACAAGATGGATTCTTATATCTTGGAAGGCTATTATTAGAGGTTAGGGGATCAAAAGTCTATAAAGCAAAGTATGAGACATTTAAGCAATATGTTGAGGATAACTTCACTTTTACTGTTAGAAACGCCCAAAGATTTATGCAGATGTATGACCTGTTTAAGAATTGCGAAATCGATGTCGCAAAATTAGGCATAGGCAAGCTGATAGAGCTTCTAAAGCTTCCAGAAAGCGAAAGGGATGATTTTGTAAAGGCAAATGAAGAGTTTTTAGAGAATAGCAGCGTTAAGGAGATTAAAGAAAAGGTATCTAAGGAAACCTCAAAAAGCCCCTATGAGCCTTATTATAAAAGGATTAATTCCTTCTATAAAGGCACTGTAAAGCTAAAAGAAGCCATTACAGGGCAAGAGTTTGATAAGATAGACAAAGACACCAAGAGAATGTTTAGAAGCGTTATCGGTCAGATTGAGATAGAGTTGGAAGAGATTAAAAAAGTCTTTCAGTAATCTTTCTTTTTTCTTCTTTTTATTAATGGTTGTTGATGGTTCTTAATATTTGTTAAATAAAATTGAAACTTCATTTAACACCTAATTCAACGAAATCCATCTGCGGATGGACTTAAAATTTCCCCCGACTACGACGGAACGATTAAACCTAAAAAAATAAGGAGTTGATAAAATATGGAAATGGAGTTGATTGAAATGGCAATTGACAGGATAAAACCAGATAATACACAACCAAGAAAAACACTCATAGATATAAGTGAGTTAGCAGAAGACATAAAGCAACATGGTCTATTGCATAATATAGCAGTAGATGACAAGGGAGTTATTATCTATGGAGAAAGAAGGTGGAGAGCTTACCAAACTCTAAAGAAAGAAACAGGAGATAAAAGATGGGATAAGATTCCTGTTAAGCAATACAAAGACATAACACCTTTAGAAAGATTACAATTACAGCTTTCTGAGAACTCACAGAGAAAAGACATAGCTCCACTAGAGAAAGCTATGGCATGGAAGCGATTTCTAGAAATGTATCAGCAGGACAAGATAGAGAAACTAAAGACTATCGTTAAGATGTATAAGGAAGGAGTTAAACAAAGAGATATAGCCAAGCAAGTGAAAATGCAAGAAACCCATCTTTCTACACTTCTTAAAAAACTTACAGAAACGGGAGGTACACTCGATTATGTAAGTTTTAGTCAGGAGTTCCACCATCAAGGCTATTCTGCCCTAGCTCAAATAGAAAACAAAAGCAGAGAAACGATCAGAGACACAATCAAGCTTCTTGACATTCCTGCAATGGTTCAGAAAGCTATTGAGAAAGAACTTATCAAGCCAGCTTATATTATTGAGTGCTACAAGATAGAAGATAAGCAAGAAAGAGACTCTTTTATGAAAGAGTTAGTTAAAGACTTCTTAGACATCAATGAACAGCATGAAGCTAAGATAAGGATTGTTACTCAGAAGCTAGAAGAACAACGTAAGAAAGCAGAGGAACAAGAGAAAAAGAGAAAAGCCCAATTGGAGTTTTTAGAGAAGCAAAAGCAAAAAGCTAAAGACTTAAAAGACCTAAAAGAGTTAGAGCAATTGGCAAAACAAGCAGAGAAAGTAAAACAAGAATCCAAGAAAGAACTGGATATGCTTAAAGAGTTAGAGAAGGAAAAGAAAGAAGAAGAGAGCAAATTAAAAGATGAGATTAAACAGAAAACAGAAGAAAAAGAGATTCTTTCAACTTCCAAAAAAACAAGAGAGGTAGTGCAAGAGCTAAACAAGAAAGAGCTTATTTTTGCTGTCAAGGAATCATTAAAAAAAGGTGAAGTGTCTAAAAAGGATATTGAAGGATTTGATAAGCTATCGCCAGAAGAACAATTAGAAACATTGCAAGAAGTCCTAGAGCAAAAGAAGAAAACAGAAAAGTTAGGAAAAGACAAATTAAAGTTTAAGGAATATTTAGAGAAAAACAACATACAGGACATAAGGAAGAAAGCAAACACAGAAAGCTTACTTAGAAAGTTAATCAATGATTTCTACAATGCTAAAACAGGGATTGAAAGAGTAAGGTACAAGATTGAGGTTCTAAAAAACTTCAAATTACCTCAAGGCTTAGAAGTTGATGTATTCTCTATATTTAGCCAAAAAGAGAAGTTAGAGTTGCTTAAACATCTAAGAGGTCTAAGGGAAAATGCTAACGATTATCTTGAAGACCTTATTGTATTAATAAAAGAGATTGAAGTTATTGTTGAAAACATAAAATCAGAAGATGAGCTTTATCTAAGAGCTATCGAGCTTAATGCTGCACATGGATTGCAGTTAAGCTATAAAGACAAGCAGAGCATTGCAGTAAAGTTGTATGATGGGAAGAACTCTGATAGGCTGATTAAGGCGTTAAGCATATCCCAACAATGCTTTAGTGTGTGGACTAAAAATAAGAGGCAATCATTGGAAGATGAACGTAACCAAATGATTTTGGATTTATATTTGAAGTGTTGGACAATGGAAGAAATAGGTAGTGAAGTGGATTTGACAAGACAAGCTATAAGTGACATAATTAGTAAATTGTCAAATAATACTAAATATAGTAAAATTTTACAAATGACCGATTTTTCACCCTTCCTCTACAACATATGGAACTCTAAAGAAGGCAACAATGACACAAAGCATTTCGGTCAGTTCCCTCCTATCTTTATGGAGAATCTGCTCTATTACTACACAGAGCCTTTTGATGTTGTGTATGACCCTTTTGCTGGTGGTGGAACTACAATAGATGTCTGCAAGAAATGGTTTAGAAGATACTTTGTTTCAGACCTTAATCCAACTCCTGCAAGGGAAGAAGACATTAAGAAATGGGATATTACATCAGGATTGCCAGATAAACTACCTACACCAGATTTTATCTTTTTGGATCCTCCATATTGGAAACAAGCAGAGGGTAAATATAGCAAAGACAAGAATGACTTAGGCAATATGGATTTAGAAGAATTTTACAAGACACTACAAACAATGCTATCATCATTAAAGAAAAAGCTAAAAGATGATGGATATATTACTTTAGTGATTCAACCAACTCAATGGAAGAACAATAAACAATTTGAAGACCACATTATGAAGATATATGGATTATTTGAGAAGTTAGGATTTGAAGAAGAAATGAGATATTGTTTGCCTTATCTAACAGAACAGTATAATCCACAGATGGTAGAGGTAGCAAAGAAAGAAAAGCTATGTTTAAACCTCATAAGAGATTTAGTAGTATTCAAAAAATCAAAAAAAGGAAAATAAAACTGATACAACAAACGACGGACTAGTCGGGGGAAAATAACTCTCGGCTAATTACCGCTAAATTCCATTAAAACGCTAAAGCCCCTATCGGGGGAATTTAGCTAATCCATTAAATAAAATAATAAAAGAAACTCCCCTATCAACTATAAGTCAATAGGGGAGAAGGGTTCTTCTAAATTAAAATAGGAAAAAGTAATCTGCTTTTACGGGAAGAAAAGTAACATTATATGCGGATGAGAAGGCACATAATGTTACTTTGGGACTCAAGCGGGTTTCCTCTCCATCCCTATTATCCGATAATCTGAAGCACTTCTCTAGGACAGCACCTTTTATGAAATATAGTTTGCTTTGTAACCACACCACCACCACATACATCACTATCAGACACTTTATCAACACATATATCATCATACAATGTGATGTCTATGATGTCATCCTCTCTTTCTGCTATCTTTCTTTTACATACAATGCATTTCATTAATAACACCCCCAATTTTTTATCTAATCCATTATGGATCTTTATATCTCATATTGTAACCAATCTTTTCAATGGCTGAGTACAGTGTTCTTTTTCGGAGCATGATAACGGAGATATTATCCCAAAATCCATTAATCTGAGTTGGTTACAGTCACTTAAAACATCAATCGGTTCTGATCTGCTTAAATTATCAATCCCTATCAATATTAACTACCCCTCTTTAATCCTATCATCATCTTTAGAGAAATTACTAACTCAAAAGGTAATGATAGAAATTTAATAAAATCAAGAAAGATAAGCAACTATATAAACATTTATCGTCTGTAAAATATAAGTTAATGAGAGAATTTTAGACTTGTAAGTCCATCATAGACTTATTTTTTCCAAAATATTTAAACCTTTCTATAAACGAACCTAGTTCGTTTGTCTATTTCCTGTATTGGATTATATCAGTTCCTATTACAGTGATGTATAGATTATGGATTTTTTAGGTATTTTTATGGAACTTTAAAGTTATTCTACCGTTGTCTACCACTTTCTACACCTTTCTACCGTTGTCTACCTAGATTTATATATTAAAAAGGCTATAAATCAGAAATTCGGAAAAATACTGTTCAATAGTTCAGAAAAAATGAGATACCTAATCATATGCAAACATTGCCGAGCAACGATATTACGACAGCGAGACAAAGGAAGACCAAGAAAATGCACTTACTGCAAATCAAGAAAAATTACGGTGAGAGTAATCAGATGAAGCTAGACAAATTTATCCAAGATAAGAAACCCATCATCTACCTTGATGGTGTTACAGGGCATGAGGTTAGAATAATATGAAGCCAATATTCATAATGGGATTTTGCATTTTAGCTTCTTTATTGTTCTTAGCTGGATGCCTATCTAAAACATCATACAAATATGATGGTTGCTTTGAATCTAAAGAGGATGGAGAGCTTTTATGTATTACAGTTGAATCAGGATCATCAAGTGTAGCAACAAAATCAATCAGCATTAATCCAACAAACCCAAAAGGCGGGCAATCTTTTGAAATAGCATTAGGGTTTGAGTTACCTTCTTATGGATATGAAGTAGGTACTTCAAAAGTATATTTACAGGATATAAATGGCAACTCAATTAGGAGCTGGGATATATCCTATTCTATCCCCTCAAACTGCGATCAAGGATGTAGCCTTAGTTTAACCTTACAAGCACAAGCACCGCAACAATCAGGTCAATTCCAGATATATGTTTACATTGTAGATACTCACTTAAATAAGCTATACACTGAAGTAAAGAAATTTGCAGTTGAATCAGTAGCATGTCCTAATCCCAGCTGCAATTCTTGGGAATTGATGCAGACAATGACTAATGGAAAACAATATCATAGGCAATGTTATAGCTATGGATCAGCACCAGCTTGTTCAGAGACTATTGCATGGCAGTATAAGACAGAATGCAATTCTGAGTATGTTTGCAGCGGGATGTCCACAAACATATGCGATGAGGCAACCTCATGTGTACTTTCTCAGGCAGAGCCAGATTGTTCTAGCAATTCAGACTGTAGCGATTCAGATACATGCACTAAGGATGAATGCATTAGTGGGACATGCCAGAATACCTTTATTTCAGGGTGCGACAATACAATTCCCCCAGATGACTCAGATCCATGTGCTAACAAAGACTGCAATGATAATAACCCCTGTACTATAGATAGCTGTAATGCAGGTATTTGTGTAAATGAGATAGTTGGTTGTGCTGATGGAAAATTCTGTGATTTTAATGGGGAATGTGTGGATGATTCAATCTGTGAAGGAAAAGTATGTGAACTCCCAGAATTATTAAACGCCCAAACTTGCGAGTGTGCCAGCACTCAGGAACCAAATCCAACACCGTTTGACTTTAAGAAATTCCTTTCATATTGGGGAATCCCTATCGGTATTATCCTTTTATTGATACTATTAGCGATAATATTTGCAGTCACAAATAGGAAATCAAAGGGGGGAAAAGCAAAATGAAAAGGATACTATTTTTGTCATTATTGATTGTATTAGCTTTGTTTCTATCAAGCTGTGCCACAACCCAATACTATACAGGAAGCGTTTATTTGCCAACTTGGGGACATCTATATTGCGGTCAAAAGCCAGAACAGATCCCAAATGCACAAGATACTGGCTTATTTACCTTAAATAATAATAACAAACAAGAATATTTCTGTTCAGCACCTACATTAAGAGCTTATATGCCAAATGGATGTGATGTTGAAGTTAAAAGACCATTTGCATTAATCAATCCAAAAACCTATATATGTGATGGAGCTGAAACCAACGTAGACAACTGTCAGGTATTTGCTATAGGAAGTTGTAATTCTGGAACTTGGTGTCCTTTAGGTCACATTAGCTATGGTCAAAAAATAGTTTTTATCAATGGAAAAGACAGTTACCAGATTCAATTCAAAGCACAACCTTATGGAATCTGGAATCAGGAATTAGGTCATCTAATAATCACCAGTAGTTGCGATGTAAAAAGTCTTGGTGCTGGTTATACACAGATGTTTGAGGATTACAAGCTAGAGGATTATACCCAAAGCACTGTGCTAATCGTTGGTCATATTGTAAATTATGTAACTGGCAGTACATTGGTTTCAGACCCTACAAATGTTATAACTCACAACGGAAAATTAGTCTATATCTCACAACCTAACTATTATTACGAGGTTAAGGATAGCAAAGACGGTAAAAAGTATGTTGATACCAGAACTTCAATTTACGATGCAAGCATAGTATGTGTACCAAGTAACCCTTATTGTAAAGATGATGCTTCTGGAATAATAAACTCACCAGACGGTAAAAGTTGCGGTGAATTAAGCGGTAGTATAGAAGGATATGTTCAAGTTGATTCTTCTGAAATGTGCAAATTCAAGTGTGTCGGTGATAAATTAGTCAGGACTACTGACTGTAAAAAGATACCGACATCATGCCCCCCAGAAAAGCCATTATGGGATTCAATTAGGGCTGAATGTGTGGGGGTGGGGATTTTAAGTGTCTGCGGCGATGGAGTATGCACAGGCAAAGAAAACGCTTTTACATGCCCTGAAGACTGTACAAAGAACTGCAAGCCATTATGGGCTATTGATCTTCTATTAACAAAAATAACTATAATTCCAGACTTAAAATGCTTATTCCTTCCTCAATTTATTTATTTGAGTATAGCTGCTGGTGCATTAATCCTGTTATTTAGCTATCTGGCATTAAGCAAGAAATATAACAAAAAAGACCAAAAATCTGTAGTCTGGATAATTTCCACAATTTTAGGGATTACTGGAGGATTATTGTTTTGGTGGCTTTGGTATCTATGGATAATCTTGCTGATTATAATAATTATACTTAACATAACCCTATGAAAATGATCCTCCATTACCAATTTAGCAATCTATCCAGCAGGTTTTACCATTCCCCTGCTGGAACCTCCATTTATGATTAAAATGACTAAAATACCATCAAAACAATTTCAGATAAGAGTCATAAAAAGAATGCTGAAAAAACAGGGAATTGACTCAGATTTAATTGATCTTGAAAGCATGGTAGATTCAAGTTTAAGCTTATCGGAAAATGCACGGATAATTAGCGAAGATGTAAAATTAATGCAGCAAACAGGGCAGATTAACTTAGGAACTAAATCACCCTATAAAGTAGAGAGATTCCTGAAAGCAGTGCAAATATATGAAAAACGAAGCAATAGAAAACAAAGGATGGATTCAAGCAAACAAGCAAAAAAGACTTTCGAGAAAAGCCAACTTACTGAGAAAAATTATAACAAATGGAAAAAGAATCCAAACAGATATGATATTCAAGGCGTAGATACAAAATACAACTAAGGAGGATTGATAAAATGGCATTGCTCGTAAAATGCAACAAAGCAAGTGGAGAGCCAGCAGATTTTAAGGATGAGGCTAAGCTAAAGAAAGTTATAAAAAATAATATCCATAAAAAAGGCTTTAGCTCAGACATAAGACAAGTTGGATAGTATTTTTTCATAGAGATCCATCCCCAGTGTTTTTACATAGTTACCACTGGGGCAGGTTTTATGATTTTGAATAGTGCGGATTCTGACTGGGTAGCACTAAATGATTGCCCATCTAATAGGATCATGGTTATTTTTCAGAAAGAAATGGAGGAAACAAAAATGAAAAAAATAATTTGTTTGTTGTTGGCATTAAGTTGCCTAATAAGTGTTGTTAGTGCTTCGTTAAGCGAATATTGTAACATAAATGATGATGGTAGTATGAATTCGATGTATGGGAATATTTGGGATTCTCAATCATTTACTATCGGTTATGTAGGTATCAATTCAACCATTAACCTTACTATGATAAGAATGAAATTAACCAGGATCGGTACTCCAAACACTATCTATATTTCAATAAGGGCAGTAAATGGTTCTGAAGTACCAACAGGTAGTGATTTATCAACGGGCACAACTAATGGGAATACACTAACATCAGACTTTGCAGGGGAATGGAGAAATGTATCAATGACACCTTATGAACTAAAAGCAGGAACTCAATATTCTATAGTAGCTCATATTAATGGAGGGGATTCAACCAATAGGGTATTGTGGAAAAGTGACGCTTCAAACCCGACTTATAATGGAGGTATTGCAGGAGTGTCAATAAATAGTGGAGTTGTTTGGACTCCTCAACCTGTAGGAGATTATATGTTTGAAATATATGGGATACAATCATCAATCCCATCTGGAGATTGCGATTATTATGTAGGTGAGGAAATAACACTGCCCCAGATAACAACAACAAAGACATACGATGATGGCATAACCCATAAGATGTATTTAGCATGTTTATACGATTTGGATGGAAACTCTGGATTTGAGAGCATGATAGACACTCAAACATGCAGAAAAGAAACCCAAACAATAACTCTGGAAGATGAAGGAGAGTATACATACAATCTGGCAATCGCATTTCGAGAAAGGCAATGGAATCAAGAATCGCATGAATGGGAAACAATAAGCGAAGGAACTGATGTTAATAGTAAAACATCATTTTCAGTTTGCAGCATACCAGATGATGAAGAGGGATGGCAAGGTTTTATGGATTGGGTTGGCAATCTGTTATGCCAGTGGTTCGGCTGGTTTTGTTAGAATCTAATGATAAAATGTTCAACAAAAAACTATTTTTATTTTTTATTCTTTTAATTAGCCTCATTTCTATAGTTAGATCGACAGATCTAGTCTTGCAGGATGCAGACACCGAGAATTTAGATGATGGATACCTTAATAGCCAATATCCTACCTATGAATTTGGAGCAGTAACCTCTTTTTATGTCAAGATGGATGCTGATGGAGATAGATATGTCAGCTATATTAAATTCGACCTTACGCAAGTGCCAAGTGGCTATACTGTTGTTAATTCAGGGCTTAATCTATACTTCTCTAGCAATGCTTTAGATAACACTTCCGAAGGATGGAATACAACAGTATATCATGTTTATGCTTATCCTCATTTTAATGTAAGCGGTAGTGAATGGACTGAAGGAGATAGCACTGGGACAGGAAGTGCAGCATCGGGGTCTGAATTGTCTTATAACACAAGGGCAGTAAATGCTTCACAATACAATGCAACCCCTGTAGCTAAATTTTTAACAACGCAGAATGAACCTCTTGGATGGAAGGGAATAAATGTCACAAGTAGCATAAACAAGGCAATATCAGATGGAGATAAAAACATAACATTTTTTCTTAATGTAACTGAGATGTTTGGAAATCCAGAAGGGGATTTTGTAACAATAAGGTCAAAAGAATATGAGAACGCAACATTAAGACCTTACTTAACAATAACTTATACTGAAACTACACCGCCAACCTACACAAACTGGGGCAATAATGCATCTAATTCAAAGTATAATGATACTATACGATGGAATATAACATTGTCTGACAATATAGACTTAGACTACTACATTTTTGCCCATAACATAAGCGGTACTTTTGTCAATAATACTCCAGTTGATATCTCAGGAAAAAACTATTCAGCTAATTTTACATGGAAAATAAACCTTACAAGAGGAAAAACAGTTTGTGGTATATTTTGGTTTAATGATAGTTCCGCAAATGGGAATACAACAGATCAATCATGCTTTACAGTAGCAAACACTATTCCAGCCCTAACTGCATCCATAACCCCTACGCCAGCAGATCCAACAGATGATTTAACAGGTAGCATATCTTACAGCGATGTTGATAGTGATACAATGGCACAAAATGAGACAAAATGGTACAATAACAGCGTAGAAGTAACTGATCTGGTAAATGTCACATTAGTTGGAGATGGCAACACAACTAATAACGATATATGGATATTCTCAGCTAGAGTCTATGACGGTTATAATTGGTCTATTTGGGTTAATAGTTCTGCCGTAACAATAGGTGACACTACACCGCCAGTAATAAGAAACATTACAGTTTCAAACAGTTCAACAATAGTTCCGTTAAACACAATAATCAACTTAACAGCAAACTGCACTGATGCATCATCAAGCATAGGCTCTGTCAAGTTCACTTATTATGCTCCAAGTGGAAGTGCAACAAATCTATCAACAACAACCCATTATGGGGATATTTATTATTATGAACTAACTTTAAGCTCAATAGGAAACTGGACATTTAACGAAACCCATTGTACCGATAGCAGTGGGAATATATTGACTAACAACACAGTCAAGAATTGGGTTCTTGTAGACAATACAGCACCTAGTCTAAAAGATATAACTTTCAGTGCGTTAGTTTTCTACTCAGATACTTCGATGAACATAACAGTTAACTGCACCGATATAACAAGTACTATTTCTTCAGCAAAAGTGGAGATAAACTATTCTGGTGTTGTTTCAAACTATTCCATGACACAATCTGGAGATATTTGGTACAAAGACCAAACCTATGTTTCTGGAACTCATACAGTGACTAATCTATATTGTATTGATAGCAGCACAAATATAAACATGACATCTTCAGGTCAGGTATTGGTTGTTACTGAAAGACCAACAACACCCCCAAGTGGAGGTGGTGGAGGAGCAGCAGAAGAGCCAGAAGATATTGTATGCAACGTAAGTGATGAAAAGTATGATATAACAACTGCAACAGGAAGAGAAGGGTATAACTTTATAATTCCATACCAAACAGTAAGACCGATAACTAAGTTAATCTATGTCACAAACTACGGAATAAAAAATCTTTCTATATCATTCTCTTGCGAACAGACAGACAACAATTCAATCAATATCTGCGATTATATAACATTGTCTAAAAACTCAACAAACATCTATGCTAACCCCCAAGAGCCAGAATCTTTAACGATGGAAATCAGCTATCCAGAAGGTTCTACTACAAAAGATGAATTTACATTTAACATAAACTCAGTTTCTTCTTATTGTCAGGTCAATCTAAACAATCGAGCAGAAGTGAACAGAATATCTTTATCTAAATGGAAGGCATTGAAGTTAAGCGTTTTAAACCCAAATTGGAAAGATTTTGATTATCCGATTTTAGCTCCAGCGATTATAGCATGGTGTATGATGATAATACTAGGAACAATCATCGCAAAAGCATCAAAGAGTCCATTACTAGGGATTTTTATAGTTGGAATAATACTTGGCGGTGCAGCGTTTGTCGGAGTTCTTTTTTTGTAAGATTTCTACTCTGGTTATTTCCATATAACACATGCTGCACATAGATAGTATAATCATGAGAAATACCAAACTCTGAAATGGGTAAGTGATCTCTTCGTATAATCCATTAATTAACATCATATCCTTTTCGTTTGATGGATCTGTATTGCTGCATGATACCCCTCCAAAAATGCTAAAATATTCTACTTGCCCCCCTGTATATTCGCATAGCTTAGTGTGACCTAGCTCATGCTGGTATGAAGTGTATAGATAAGCCATACCAAATATAAAAAAATTTAAAAACATAATAAATGCTATCCTTTTAACTGGAAATTTTTTCTTTTTCATATTGTTTACCCCCTAAAAGAATCTTGATCTATCTTAAATGAATCTACAAAAAGTTTTGCCCAACAATTTGTACAGATTTGTGTTTTTGCATTATATTTATTAGATTCAAATATCTTTTTACAAAATACGCATCTTGGGTAATTCTTCATTGTTTAGCCTTCAAAAATTCCTGTACCTTTTCAAACAGATCTTTATAGGGTGTTTCAAAAATCCCTTTTCTTTCTTCACCCCTGAATTGATAGACTCCTGTATATGTTTTATTATTCAATAACCTTAGATAAGTAGGTATTGGAAGATTAACTATTTTCTTGCGGTGCTTTCTTTTTCTTGTAATTATAATCTGGCTGCATATCTCTTTAGGCTTTAATCCTTGCAGCGTTAATTGAAACATCTTAATTACAGCTTCCCTATTTTCCTCATCAACTATCAGCTTCTTATTCTTGAATTTATAACCCAGCACAGGTCTATTAAGAACCCTTTTCTTTTGCAGAAGTTCTTGATGCCTTAATTCAACCCTCTGCTTAATCTTGTTTATTTCTTCCTGATTTACCCTGCCCTGAATATCCCTGCTAAACGGATCATTAGAATCTATAAGATTCCAAACCTTAACTCCGCTGTCATTAAACATATCTATTATAATTGGCTGGAACTTGCTTCTGGCAAGTCTGTCCCATTTCCATACAGCCAGCTCTTCATATTCTTTTCTGGTAGCTGGCAGATAACATTCATCATAGAACTTAGGTCTTAGCTTCATGTACTCTATCGGATCATATATGCCTGGCACATCTTTAGCTGACTTGCTTTCTACTATTATCTTATGTATAATCTTATCCTTCATATAATCCTTAATGTGCTTTCTAAGGGCTTCTATTTGTGCCCCTGTGCTTACTTGGTCTGTAGTGCTGACTCTGGCATAAATCTCTACCCTTATTGGTTTCTTATCGTCTTGGTTCATGGTTAATTTTTTCCTTTTTTGAGGGTTGATAAAAATAGTATTCTAATGGAATAATACCACAAGTGAACTCTAATGGAACGGACTATTTAACTAATATAATAGTCGGTATCTGCTCAGTGGTTAGGGCATAGGTTACCAAATACCCCTGTACTATTTTTATTCTGATCCCTTCTATGATTGGAATTTTTTTGGAAAATTTGCTAAGTTATAGTTTACCAAGCTAATAAAGGGGAACTATTGTTTATACTGGAAAAAATGTTTATTCCACTTATGGGATTTTTTAGGGGGGGTTACCAACTTACCAATAATTTCTTTCATTTTTTTAAGCTTTTTTTTAAGCGTATGCCCCAAAACTGTTATTCCATTTCATATTATATGGGTATTGATGCCCTTTCAATCTTTCTTAATTCCTTTTTTCCTGATTCAAACCATCTCTCTTTTGAAATTCTTGTCATGTCAATAAATCTAGGTCTGAAACCGCCTTCTGTTTTTTCTATTTCAATTATGGCAATCCTGTAGGGAGTTGGTTTTGCTTTGTTGCTTCCCCCTGTCTTTCTCATACGCCATGTGCATACATAAAAATAGCCATAGCCATAACTTTGAAACAGCCATTTGGCAAATTCCATTCTATTCTCTGCCATTCTCAAAGAAAGGTATTTATCCCCTAAACTTCTAAACACATACTTGTAAACCCCCTTTCTAATTTTCTTATTCCAGTGGGATATCCCCCTCTGGCTCATTCTATCCCTGCGGATTACTTTTAACAGTCTGTGATCCTTCATTTTCTTTTACACCCCTCAGTTTACTTATTATTTTAGATATTCTAGCTTGCTTGCAGCCAAATTTCTGAGCTATTTCATATTGCTTCATTCCACTTTCATAAAGCCTAAAGATCTCTTCCTTTTCTTTTTGCTTTTCTTCCTCTTTTGTCAGTTTAATTGTCTGATGCAGACCTTTGACCTCTTCTTGCAGTTCTGCTCTCTTTTCTTTTGCTTCTTGGTCTAATCTCTGCTTCTCTTCCTCTGCTTTTTTCTTATCCTCTTTTTGTTTCATGTGCTTATCAATCTCAGCATTTAGATATTGCTTCATTTCTCTCTTTAATTGCGAATAATCTGTAAGTTTTTCTGGATAATACTTCCTGTACAACGACTCCCAAGATTTATGATGGGGTTCTTTGTGCAAGTATGATGGTTCAGGAGAAATGAAAAAATCCTCATTGTCTAACTGGTTTTGAGTAGACATATCTTCCAGCCCAAATACTAAAAACTGATAGTGTTTTAATTGAGATATTTTCTTGATGTCATTTCCTGAAAATCCATAAATCTGCCGTAAATTATCTAAATCTGCATCTCCTGATATTGCACCTAAAAAAATCTTAGTGAAGACATTATTCCGTAATAATCCCTTAGAAATCCCAGAAATTGATTGAGAAGTCATAAAGGATGATATATTCCTATTTCTGAAATTGATATTTAAGTGCTTTGAAAATGCATCAGCAACAACGCTAACATAGCCAGTTTTATGTCCTGACGGGATCAACCCACGAATTTCGTCATAGACTACTACGATCTTGTGCTTACAGTTAGGGGCTTCCTTGACTATTTGATTTGTAACAGCTGTTATTATCTCTGCTTGATCTTTTTTGCTTTTGACATAATGGTTGTCAATGAGTTTAATCTCTTTTTGATTTGTTAGAAGCTCTTTTTCAACATCAAGATTTAAGGGATAATTGTCTGGCATCCACCAGAGATTAGTATAATGCGTTCTAAATATTCTTCCAACTGTATCAACATTAGTCTGAGTTCCTGCTGAAGGGGACATCAAAGCCCAATTATTTTTATCAGGTTGCGTTATCTCATAAGAACCCCTTTTTTCAACCTTTCTAACACATTCCTCTTCAAAAGCATTGAGAAAATCCACAATGGAATCTTCTGGCTTTCTCAATTCCAGCATATTGTTTAAAATCTGGATTGTGCTTACATCTTTCGGATTCTCTAATTTTAAATTAATTATATCGTTATCCATCCATCGGAGGGGCATAGTAAATAGTCTCATAGCTTCATTTTTTCCATTCGGAATGCTGAAAGTAAAAGGATGGAATACTTTGAGACTATACTCTGAATTGGATTGGTTTTTGGTTTTCATATTTCAATCTCTTTTTCTGGACATTACCCATCAAATCTGGAGGGAATATGCCATAACCTAATTCCCTCAATTGTTTTACATCCCCTACAATAATTACAATGAAATCATTCCTCAAAGCCTGATAGATAAAAAATTCAAGTGCTGAAGTTTTCCCCATCCCAGATTTACTACAGATTAAAACCTGCTCGGGCTGGATTTCCTTGTCGCTCAGTTCCCCATAAGCCACTTTTTCGCAATTAAACTCATCTACTAATTTCATATCATACCACCCATTTTCTCTTTTAATTTATCAAAGCCAGACCACATAGAATTATCTATGTCAGCATTAGCTAAAGTTGAACTTGATAATAAGCTTATATAAGCTTCAAACATTATTTTAAAATGCTGTGAAGCCCTTGCCAGATTTAGCCTATAATTGTTGAATCTTTCTGAATTGACATCCTCTTTAAGCAACAGTTTAATATTTTCCTGAGTTTTGTATGGAATGAGATAGAAATTAAGGTTAGAGCAATATACTCCTAATAGATTCAGTCTTTTAATGTTTTTTTCATAATCTTGTTTCCAAAAATCAATTAAGGGCTTATCCCCTAATTTGGCTCTAAGCCACTGGATTATTTGATATAAAATTAAGAATCCCATGCCAGTTGGATCTTCAAAAGCACAAGCCATTAACTTTGTAATGCCTTGCTTTTGGCTGTCATGGAAATCATGCTCTTCCTTTTTTTTATATTCTCTTTCCATTTTAATCTTCATAATCACTTGTCATAATCAAAAGTGTTTTTTTGTTTATCAAATTCTTCCTGATTACAGAATCATCTTCTATCTCTACAGCAGTTGAAAGATAGATATATGAATATATTTTTTTTAAGTTATCTTGGAAATAAAGATATGCTCCTTTTCTTAGAGCATGGTATTTTCTTCTTAACCTATCTGTGTATTCTGTTATTGATTCTTCCTCTGCTCTTTCTTCTATTTCATCTTTTGCCTCTTGTAATGTAAAAAAATAGAATTCCCTGAACTTTTGGAGCATTTCTTCTATTTCATTATCAGGAACCGTATGCTTTTTAGTGATTTTCAGATAGTTCACCGAGAGGAGATACGAGTTAATCAGATAGATTATGTTGAAATTGCTATGCTCAAACAGTTCTCTAGACCTGTTAATAGCGTCAAAGATGATCATGCTTGAACCTCTTTAGTCACATCCTCAGATTCGGAGTCCTCTTCAAGATCTAAAGTCCTTTTTTTGTAGCCTAGCTGCTTTATTACATTATTAGTTACCCCCAAAACCTTCCTTGCATTCTCTTCAAACTGCCTTTTATGTTTGTGATAGTTTGAATGTAGCTCTCTTAAATGGTCTAAATCCTTTTCTTTTGTATCTAGTTTTAGATCAAGCAATGGCTTTTCTAAGTCATACGATTCTTTGGCATGAATAAAAGAATGGTACTGGTCTTCAATTACCTCAAAATAATTCAGGGTTTCTTTGTCTTCAATAAAGCTTTTACCATAAGAGAAAAAATTAATCAGGGATTCAGCATTTTGGTCTTTAACCCATCCTCGATAATATTGGTCTAGGATTTTTTTGTCATGCTGTTCTAATTGGATTTTCTTTATTTTTGGGTTTATTTGTGTTAAGTCGAAACAATCATATTTTCTGTGATATTCTTTGACTCGTTCTTCTCTTTCTAATCTTTTCTTTTCTTGGTCTAGCTGGAGTTTTACTTGTGATTCATGCTGTTGCTTGCAGTTTTCAGAGCAATAAGCAAACTGCCCCCTGATCACTTCTTTCTGCTCTGATAATAAAGCCTTACAAAAATCACAGGTAAATTTAAGCTGAAGACCAGGTTTGTATTTTAAGTAGAATTTTTCTGAGCATTTCTGGCATATAGCCCCTTTATTATAAGGAGTAAGCTGCTTTTGCTCTAATTCATACCTACAAACGGAACAATAAGTTTTCCAGACTTTTTTGTTTGATGGTACGTCATTCCCTACAATCCTGTTAAAAAAAAACTCTATCAGCCACGCATCAGAGCTGCTAAATCTTTCGCTTAGTTTAGATTCAATCTGTTTTCTTGCTTTTTCTAAGCTATTTTTATCATCATGCTCTCTTTCTGCATCAAACCATCTGGATAATTCATAAAAAAGTTCTGTGGGATATGGATTAAAAGCATCGTGGAGTGGTGGAAAACCAGACATATAAGGGTAAACTTCTCTATACAATATGCAGTTTTCAACAATAGACCTTTTTGGCTTATTTAAGAGGGATAATATTTTCTCAGACAGTTTAATGTTTTTCAACTCTTCTCTAAGCTCATAAATCTGCATCTCACTTAATTTTGCTATTTCATCGCATATCATTATTATCACCTTCCTTTTTGTTAAATGCAGCATTTATGACTTCATTTATCAAGCTCCCATGTTCATCAATAAATAAGGACATATGCATCTCTATCACTGGCTTGGTGAGAGCAGAAGAGGAAGAGCAGCGTGTAACTTCCTCAAATAATTTATTATTTTGTAGAATCTGGTTGCACTTACTGATTAATTCTGATGTTTTCTGGTCAGGATTCGGAGTATTAAGAAGTGCGTAATATGAATTTTGGAATAATAGCCCTATATCATAATAACTTTTTTCAACTTTGTTGTGTAATTCAATCAATTTTGGGTTTATCATATTTTATCATCCCTTAACATTTTAGTAAGGCTCCTTATCCAAATTGTTAAAAACCAAATTTGTTACCTCTCCAATAAACTGTTTATTTTCTTCAAATACAGGAGACATAAATATATCTTTGAATTTGGCAAACTTGCCAATAAGGATATGATAATTAACCACAATGTATCTAAAATCATTTATTTTCATAATTTCCTCACATTTCTCCGTTATGTGCTGCACTGCATCCAATTCTGAAAATTTTAAAATCTGAAAAGCTAATATAAATAAAAAACATTTTTGACGCATGGTCTTATCTTCCTGGTTGAACATGTCCCATATATTTTTGCGTACCTTCACTTTGCTGAGAGATTCGATTAATTCATTTGTATTTTTTATTTCTAGCATAATTTATCCCCTGTAAAATCTTCAAGATTTTTGTCTGATGGATTAAATTTTCTGTAAAATTCAACAATCCTGTGAAGCTGGGCTAACTGTCCTCTGTCCCCTTTTTTGCATAATCTATCTATGTAAACTTTACTTTCAGATTCTATCTTTATTGAATATAATTTTTTACTCATTTTCTTAAAATTTGGTTAAAGCGAAGCTGGAAAAACTTCAAATATCTGTTGGCTAACTGTTTAAATCTGGGATCTTTGGGTTTGTAGGTAGCATTACAACCTCTGCAAATGCAAATGATTTTTATTTTTGTTTTTATCATGCCCCCGCACTCAGGGCATCTGGGCGATTCCATTGGCATTTTTATTTTTTTAACTGGCTCTTTAACTTGAGGTAGTTTTTTTCTGTAATTTTATGATTAGCAAACATCTCTTCCATTTTTTTGAGTTTTGCTTCGGTTGGATCAACAACAAGCTCTGCACTTGAACCATCAATAAAATCCTCATTTTTAGGTTCTATTTTTGGGTTTTTTGTGGGGCTTTCTGATTGGTCTGATTTTAGCATAAGCTTCTTTTGGCATTCATTTAATATTAGCTGAATGCGTTGCAGATCATTGGGCAAGATTCCTTTAATTGCAGATTGCTCCCATTCATTTCCTTTTTTCCAGCTTTTAGTCAAACTTAGGCTGGTTACGATGAATTTTCCGTCTTTGCTTGAATTTTCCCATTCTGCTAATTCATAATGTCCCGATTTCCATTTGCCTATTGGTGCGGTCATTTTGTATCATCTCCTTGTTTTTTTGGTTGTTGAGCCTTGAATTGGTTGATACAATCCTTAGAGCAGAAGTAATTACCATGTGCGTAAAAATGGCAAGGATTAGCCCCGCAAGCCTTACAATGTCCAATATAAGGGGTGATTAGTTCTTCTATTTCTGTTGGTTCTTCTGTTACAGTGTTACTGTTGTAACGATACATAGGGGGAGCTCTAAATTTCTCTAAATTGCTGTTTTCCTCACTTTTTTTAGATTGAGGGCTCTCCGTAATGACCGTTACAACAGTAACATCGAAACCATATCTTTGGAACAAATTGGTTAAATGGTCTGGTTGTAACGGAATACATCGCTTAATTGTTTGACCTACCCTTCTAGATTCAGTTTTCCCAAATCCTAATGATTTAAAGGTGGAAGTTAGAGATCTTGGATTTACAAAATTCCCTTTAAGATTAGTTATATTTCCTTCAATTATTACATCCTGTGCATTAATGTTAATTTCTTGTTTTTCTAAAAGAGAGTGTAGTGCTCCAACAATGCTACCTGCAAAGCTGCCCTTTCTTTCTTCAATTATGTCTTCTTGGTGTTTGCTAATAAATTCACTGAATTTTTTTAATTGGGATATATCACTATTGAATAAGCTTACGAATGATGTCACAATCTGTTCAACTCTTGGTTCAAGTCCACTAAATTTAAAGTCCACTTTTTTATTAGGATCAATTTTTAAATAATTCTTGAACCTCCACATTAGCAACTTATTCCTAATTTTTAATGCGGAACTCCAGAAATCCTCATTCAAATTTAATGGGATATCTTTTCTATTAGTCCCACTCATTATATGAGTAATACATCTACTTTCAACTGCCTTATCTGTAAATGTTTTTCTAGTAGCTAAAATTTTGGGGCAATATGGATCAAAAAACTGAATTTTATTTGCATCGTTTTGGTCACACCTCATAACATGTTTTCCCTTTTCATAGCCCATATTTATTATTTTAATTATGTCTTGAGATTCGTCAGATTTATTAAAATCTGCTTCATCCATTATTAAAGTACCCCGCCATTTCTCTATGATCCTAAAAACTGGAGCTGAGGTTGTAGCCCCGCTAGTATTGATTGGCTTATAATGAATGCTTCCAAAAGTATCTAAAAATCTGGTTTTTCCTTGACCTGTATCTCCTAAAGCTCTTAAATAGTTCAAAGTGTGAAATTTTTGGAATACCCAGCTCCTTTTGATATTCCATAATCCAAATTGCAGGACATTATTAGGAATATCCAGCCATTTATGTACAAACTCGATAATTTCAGAATCTAATTTGTCATCAGATTCGTATTCTTCCGCATGACTGGGCAATAATATTGCCCCCTTTTCAACTTCTTCAGCAAGGATAGGGGCATAAATTATCGAACCATCTTCTATTTCGTACTCATATGTTATTTCTTTGGTTTTAGTATTGTAAATGCAAAATTTATTTTTTGACTCACCATAAACCTGTTCTGCGAAAATCCCCTTTTCCTGATTCATATATAGGCTAGTTTGAATTATATTATCTTCATCATCACCCTTCTTTTTTTGTTTTTTTATCACTTTTTCATTTGATTTAATTTCTTTCAATTTACTCTTAAAAATTTTTTTGAAGTCTAGAGAATCAACTTTAATATCTTTTAAGATTTCATTGATAACTAATTCCTTGTTTTTTATTAATGAGTCACAATGAGCATATTTTTTTAAACAAGAATCCTTTTCAATTTCACTTAAATCGGATTTATTAAGAATTTCACTTAAGGCATTAAAATAAGCAGTGTCCAATTCACTAGATATGTCATTTCCTAAAAATCTGTTAGGCTCTGCCATCACTGAACCTCTAATTGTTGTTTTATTTTTAGTACTCTGTGCTGAGGGATGCTTATTATGTTTCCGTCTTTAGTTTCAAACTTTACAAAAGAATTCATCTCAATAATTCTGACATAAATAGTAATTTTTTTATCAGAATCGTCTAAGAAACATATAAAATCATCATATCCTTTGCTTATGCCCATGCTCATTTTTTTCCTCAAATTAAATTTTTATTTTCCCCCTTCTACACAAATTTTTTGATGCATTTCATTAATCTGTTTCAGCATATTTTTAGAATGATTGAAGACACAATCTCTGACATAACCTGCTTTCGTCTTAGCTCCGGAAATAGCCATAAGATCTTCCAAAATTTGATTTTGAGATTTAGAAATATTTAAACGAATGCATACGGATTTATTTCCATTGCTTGCTCCATTTAAAAATTTGGAGGCTTCCATTTTTTAAGATATATTTTTTATTATTCCTCATTTCTCCTATCCCCAAAATTTTAAATTCTCGACGGTGATAATTCTTAATGGATATTGATTGTTTTATAGCGTTTTACATATATAAATCTTTACTTTTTAGGATTATTCGATTTAGAAATCCGTATTCTTCTACCTTTAAACAAAACTACACCATAAAGTTAAAATACTACTTATACCGCATAGAATTAGAAAATGGAATTAAGCCTTATAATGCCTAAATTCTGGCAAATAAAGCCATTTAAAGAAGCTCAGTCATCCGATACATTTATTGCCTGGACAGGGCATGAACCCTCGCAAGCCCTGCATCCGATGCAATCATCAGCCTTTGCAACAACGACTTTGTCTTTTTTTTTGACAAAGACAGTTACAGGGCACGTATCTATGCATGTTCCACAGGATGTGCATTTTTTAGGATCAATTTTCGGTTTCGGCATTTTGGTCCCCCTCTTCTTCAGGTTTATCTTCTTTTTTTTCTTCCTTTTTAGGTTCCTTTATCTTTACCTGCTTTCCTACGACTAAGCTGATATGCCTAATTTCACATATCTTCAAAGGAAATATTTTCTTAAGATGGTCTTTTAATGCTCTCTGGATTTTGTATGCAACTACGTCACTAATCAGATTTGAGTAGGTCAAATCTTTTATGGCGCTGACTAAGATGTCTTCCCCTGTCTTCCTCAAGCCAGCAAGAACTTTTCTTTTTGTGAATGACTTGGTTATCAAGACAAATTTAACTCTGACTATGCTGTCATCTTTTGTTTTGCAAACAAATGAATGATCCACTTTCTGCCTGCCTTTCCTCATCATCCTTCTTATATGGGTAGGCAGAATAAAATATCCTATAATGTCGGCTATGGCCTTATTATCTTTTATCTCTGTAACCTTAAACTTGATGACAGTGCTTTGCCTCTTTATGTCCCCGGTAAGGTTTGCAAGGCTTGAACTAATCTCTTTACCAATCAATTGCTCCTTGTCTGTAACCAGTGTCTCTCCAATAGAGGCATTTTTAAATAGTTTTGGAGATATTATCTCAAACCATACTTTCCTTTTTATCTTCCCTACTATTTTTTTTGCTTCTGCCATGTTTTTAGAAAATCGCAATTGCTTTATAAAGGTTGCTATTAGATATCCAGATTGATTACCTCTTTGGCATGCTCCTCAATGAATTTTCTTCTAGGCTCAACCTGGTCTCCCATAAGAATTGTGAAAATTTCGTCTGCTTCTACAGCATCCTCTAAAGTGACTCTTAACAATATCCTGTTCCCAGGATCCATTGTTGTTTGCCACAACTGGCTTGGATTCATTTCCCCTAATCCTTTATAACGCTGAATAGAAGTTCCATCCTTTCCTATACTTATTAATAATTCATTTAATTTTTCTTCATTGTAAACATATTGTTCTTCTTTCCCTTTTTTTACCTTAAATAGAGGTGGCTGCGCTATGTAAATATATCCCTTATCAATCAGCACCTTCATATACCGATAGAAAAATGTCAACAACAAGGTCCTAATATGCGCTCCATCCACATCAGCATCTGTCATGATAATTATCTTATGGTATCTTGCATTTTCTATCTTAAAGTCATCCCCTATTCCGCATCCAATCGCAGTTATTAAAGTGGTTATCTCTTCACTGCTTAATATCTTGTTAAGCCTTGATTTTTCTACATTAAGTATCTTCCCCTTTAAAGGAAGTATTGCTTGGAATTTCTTATTCCTGCCCTGTTTTGCTGAGCCTCCTGCTGAATCCCCTTCTACGATGTATATCTCGCATTTGGCTGGATCCTTTTCCTGGCAATCTGCCAGTTTTCCTGGCAATGAATGTGAGCTTAAAGCCCCTTTTCTTCTGGTAAGGTCCTTGGCTTTTCTTGCTGCCTCCCTTGCTACAGCTGCATTTACGGATTTTGAAATAATGAGTTTTGCTATGTCTGGATTTTCTTCTAAAAATATTGCCAACCTTTCTGTAACAATTGAGTCAACTATCCCCTTGACATCTGAATTCCCCAATTTAGCCTTTGTCTGGCCTTCAAACTGAGGCTCTGGAAGTTTGACTGAAACTACTGCTGTTAACCCCTCTCTTACGTCATCTGAGGTTAATTTTTCCTCAAAGTTCCTTTTTTCAGCATAGTTGTTAAGCACCCTTGTTAAAGCTGTCCTAAATCCGGATAAATGGCTGCCTCCTTCTGCAGTGTTAATCTCATTGGCAAAGGAAAATACATTTTCAGTATAGCTTTCGTTATATTGCATGGCTATCTCCACACTAATGCCGTTTTTTTCTTTTTCAAAATGCACTGTCTTATGGATTGGGATCTTATTCTGGTTTAGGAATTCTACAAATTCAACAATCCCCCCTTCATAATTGAATTCATGACGCTTTCCTGTTCTTTCATCATCAATGGTAATCATCAGGCCCTTATTTAGGAATGCAAGTTCCCTTAACCTGGATGAAAGGGTTTCAAAATGAAAATCAGTGGTTTCGAATATTTCCTTATTCGGAAGGAATGTTACTTTTGTCCCTGTATCCTCTGATATGCCTATCTCTTTTAAGGGTTCAAGAGGATCGCCATTTTCATATTGCTGTTGGTATACCTTCCCATTTCTTTTAACCTCAATGATGAATATGGCTGACAGGGCATTTGTTACAGAAACCCCAACCCCATGAAGGCCTCCGCTTACCTTATATGCTTTCTTATCAAACTTGCCTCCTGCATGAAGCTTTGTCAAGACTAATTCAACCCCAGAGATGTTGTATTTTGGGTGGATTTCAGTTGGAATTCCCCTGCCATCATCTATAACAGTTATTTTTCCATCTTTATGGATAATAACATTGATATTCTTACAGAATCCAGCCATTGCCTCATCCACTGAATTGTCAACCACTTCATAAACCAGCTGATGAAGGCCCCTTAAATCTGTTGAACCTATATACATTGCTGGCCTTTTCCTGACTGCAGCCAATCCCCCTACTACCTGGATATCCTTTATCGTGTAGCCGCTTTCTTCTTCCATTTTAATAGTTTCTGGACTCAATCTGCTTTGGTTTTTATGCTATTTTTTTGTCTAGATTTTAAGCAATTTTACAATTATTCTAATAGGGTTTTATTTATAAATCTTTCTGTTGCAGAATGCGTTTAAAGGCCTTTAAAATCAAGAATTCCAAGGTTTAAGCAACTAATAAAACTACAAGAAAAACTGCTATGACAAAATGATTCATATCATTTTTCACTGAAATCTTCCATCTTGTCATAGCAATTTACAAAAAACCATTGCGCTTCTTTTTCGTCATCCATTTTTGCACCTTATCTAGCAACAAACTTTTAAGCTATCATATAATATATGTTTTCTGATAAATCCATTTATTGTGTTGCAATCAATCCCATCCCAATCGACAATTATCTTATCCATTTTTACGGACCCTGGCCGAGGTAACAGTCCAAATCTCCTGGTAGATATCTTGTGTCTGCCTCCTCGCCTTCATCCAAACTTTTCTTTGGAGTTTTTTTTACTTGATTTGATATCATTCTTTAATACCCTGGTCATAACCTTGCATAAAACCTGCTTCTGCCGGGCTTAATTCATCATCTTCTACAAGGGCGTCCCTGCTATCTTCCTTATAAAAATCATCCTCATCTTCGTCTTCTTTTTGCTCATCTTCCTTTTTCACAGCAATCCCCAACCTGCCTATTCAAATAATTCATGATATGAGACCACTTTTTTTGATTTGGCCTTTTTCCCAACTGTGTCCATATAATCCCCATAGACAATCTCATCTTCTTCAACGACTTCATTGAATTTTGACATTTTTATCACTTAATGTAATAAAGTTCAGACAACCCCTTTTTACCGGAATATTTACGAGAAATGCATTTAATCTTATATAATTAACCCTTAAATTTTATAAATAATATATAAATGTTAGTTTTTATATAAAAAAGGAAAAATTTATATATGTTATCAAATTCCCCTTAATTTCTTGTTTAACATTATAAATTATTAAATGGAGGCTGAAATTATGAAAAGAAGGGTCATTCAGATTGCCAATTCAACTCAGCTAGTCTCTTTACCCAGGAAATGGGCTGTGCAGAATAATATAAAAAAGGGTGATGAGGTGGATGTTGTTGTTGACGGCAATAAAATAGTTATCAGCAGCGATTCCATCCAGCAGGAAGAGACAAGGGAGATTGATGTTTCAAATTTAGGGTCTATGATACTTAGGTATATTGTAGCACTCTATAAAAAGGGTATTGATGAGATAAAGGTGGTTTTTAATAAGCCAGAACTAATATCCTCTGTTCAAAAAGTTATAGGCAAGGAGGCAGTAGGTTTTGAGATCACTGACCAGGGTAAAGACTATTGTATTATTAAACACGTATCCGGTGAATTGGAGGATTTTGATCCTGTTTTGAGAAGGACTATGCTTTTGCTATTGTCAATGGCAGACAGGAGTTATGAAGCTATAAAAGAGGGTAAATTTGAACAATTGCAGAACATCGCTTTTTTGGAAGAGGCTAACAATAGGTTTACGACAAGCTGCAGAAGGTTCCTCAATAAGAAGGGATATAAAAATCCAAGGATTGTTGGGCCACTATATTACATTGTTGAGGATTTGGAAAATCTTGCTGACCAATATAAATATTTATGTATGCATCTATACAAGTTTAGTGGCAAGAAACAAAAGGTTAATAAAAACGTCCTGGACATTTATCAAAGGGTTAATCAATTGCTAAAAACATTCTATGAGATATTTTATAGTTTTGATGACAAGAAAGTAGCATGGATAGGGGCCGAAAGAAAGGATTTGGTTGATAAGATATTCAAGATTATTGAGTCAAACAGGGATCCCTCTAATTTTGTAGTATTGCATTATTTGCTGACAATAATGATGAAGGTTTTTTGTCTTGTGGGGCCTGCCATGGTTGTAGCTTTATAATACCCTCCTTACTTCATCTCTTGCTTGAAAAAGGGTCTGTATAACTCTTTGAGCAATTGAATTGTCAGTTATTTGCACTGTTAGATTCCTATCCACTGGATCGTATGGATAACAATGAAAGTCATTTCCAACTGTAACCAATGCATAGGTATCCAACATAGTTTGTAATTGGTCTAGTTTTTCTACTTCCATCCCAAAGGGTTTTCCTTTTGCGTACGACTTTAACTTTTCATAGGTGGTTATAATATCTAAGCCAGTTTGGTTACATGTTCTATCTGGGTGGGCCCATATTGGGACTCCCCCATACTCTAAAATTGTATTAATCATCTTTTTAGCAGAATAGATCCAATTAGCATTAAAGGATATATAGTATTGTGATTTCGGATGGATATAAATGTCCATTGCATCCCTGCCGCATTTAATGTTTGGATTAGGGTGCTTTTTTAAAGGCTCTTGCTCAAAAAATAAATACCCGAAATGTAATCTGCTTGGCACTCCGTAGCCCACTACTGGCATTACTTCATACATGAAGTCCCATCCTAACTTACTTGAAATTTTTATTGCCCTTTCCCATCTAAAACGAAAAATATGTTCTAAGTATTCAGCAAATTGATCTTTAGGTTGTTCTATAAATAAACCCAAAATGTGAAGTGTTTTTTTTCTAAAGTGACAGGTTCCTTCCATTCCTGTAGGAATGACAAGGTTTCCAGAAGTAAGAATCCCTCCAGGTGCAATAGAAATTCCGTCATTTATACTGGGTCTGACATCAGCAAGGTTTTGGCTACTCCATGCCTTAGTCCTATCATGGTCTGCAACTACCAAATACTCAAGTCCGGCTGCTTTTGAACGCTCTACTAGATGCTCAAAAGTCAGTACTCCATCAGACCACCTTGTGTGAGTATGAAGGTTTAGTTTCATCTTTTATCTATATTTTCAAAATATGTAATTGAGCTGAAATCAGCTGCTCTTGATATGTATGGGCACAATCCTCGCAAAGGATTACCCCTGTCCAAAGATTCGCATGCAATTTTGGCCATTTGGATGTGATGCCTGGCTGCATTTGTATACAATGTTCTTTCCGTTGCGAAATCTTCATCACTCTTGGATTTATCTAAGCGAAATGCACACAGTTTTGGAATATATACTGATAAATATAAATCAGCCTCTCTAACTGCCCTGTATAATCGTATAAGCCCATTAGCTTCTTCAAGTTTCCCTTTTATAGTTGGATGCTGCTCAATAACCTCTGCAGCCCTTTTTTGTTTTTCTCCTTCAGCTAACTGCGCCTCATAAAAATCAAGCATTTCCCACAAGTCTTCCAATAAATGTGAATATTTTGGGGCCTGGTCAATCCTAAATACATTTTCTTTCCAATATGCATTTCTATCACTGCTTTTTTCCATACCTAAAAATAGCTGAGTAAGACTTACATTTCTGTGGTAGGTTCTCAATATACTGTTCCTAAATGAAGCTGCCAAATTTCTCCTTAGTGTTTCAGGAGTGAGTATCCCACCACAATCATAATCCTTAATTGTCCTTATTATGCCCTCATTTTCTCGTTCAGTAAACTTAACATCAGTGTGTGCAGACAGATTTTGAAGCGCGCTGAAAATATTTCCAAGATAATCCATTCCAATATTAGCTGGAGATTGAAGCGCAGCCATATTTACAAATTTGGTTAGAGGTCGGTTTAACGTAGTATAATGCTCTTGAAAAAAAAGAAGCCTCTCAATCTCCATATCATATATGCTGCTCCTAAGAGCGTTAATATTATCCTTGCTTCTAGGCTTTCTTTCTTCTGAAAGATACAACCTGTAAAATAAGTCCCTTACAGTAGGACCAACAATGCAGTCTTGCACTAAAAAGCACTCATTTTCTGAGATTGGAATGGGCACCATCATCATTGGCTGCTGAAAATTATGACCATATTCCAATGATTTTGTTGAATCAAAAAATAGCTGCCAGGCCGATTGATGGTCTGTATGCTTCCATACCCTCAATATGTCATTTGGATCATACTTTCTGTCTGGATCCAATGCTTCAAAAATACCAGTTGCGCATGCATCACCGCTAAATCTAATTGTAGGTGTTTCTGAAGCCTTTAAATGATGTTTTACCAATTCTAAAAACCTACGGTAGTATGCAGCAGCAGACTGAACCATATTTTGGGTCGTTTCATCAGTCCACCTATCTTGAAAAAATCTCCTTTGAATTTCAGCATGCAATCCCTGCGCCTCATGGTAAGCATCTACTGGATTAGACAATTCCATTGCATAATCTGCCGGAGCTCTCCCTTTTTCTCTTAATAAATGAAGTTTCATCAGATCATCCAAAGTTCCAGACCTTATAAATGCACTAACAGGTACACTCTTATCCGCAACTAAATCTGCTATTTCTCCCAATCCTAGTCCATCATGAATAACTGTGATTTCTGCATAGGGATTAACCTCTTGAGATTTTTCGGCCAGTGCTCTTAGGCTAACATCCTTCGGATCAGGTACCAGACATGAATTTACAAGAATCTTTTTTGGCTGAAGAGCATCTATGACGGTTATTAAACTTTGAAATGATGCGGATCCAAAATCCTTAATGACAAAACCATATTGCCTTGCTTTCTTGATTTCAGTTGAATTAGGGGCATAAGCTGAACTTATGAGAGTTTTTTTGTCTCGATTTGCCAGCAAAATAAATGGCTGCTCTTTCCTTATATCATAAATAGATTCAGGAATACCCTTCCTTAAACCTGTTTCAAAAGATTTTTTTCCAGCTAAAAAGGCATAGTAGATAGAAACTACCAAATCCTCCTTTTCCCAAACTGCATCAAAAAAACCCTGGGTGTAGCATCCAACAATCTTGTCTAGATTCCGCTCACGAAGCAGCGAGATTATTGGGATCCCTGTTTCCACCAACGGTTTAGCCAATACTGGATTGGATGTAATGATTACATTGATTCCCTTTCCCCGTACCAGGGCAGCAGCGTTCACCATATCTTCGATAGTGTAAATTTCAACTGCTTGTCTTGTGGTGATATCACCTAAATAAGAATCTTGTAACTTAATCTCATGCACTGCTATCTTTATATGACTGAATGCATCTTTTAAATCCTCTTCAAACTTATGATTCAAATGATTTGAATTTACCATTTCTTACTTCCTCATAATCAAACCTGTATTTGCATCTAGGACAAGATTTAGGATTAGCTATCCTATTTTCCCATTCGTAATTACATTTTGTGCAAATCAATTTCCCAGCCAATAAAAAGACATAATAATAGTAATAATAATCTAAAATTGTTTATAAACTTTTCTATTTGTAACTATTAAGAAATAGTAAACTGTTGGGGTATATTTAATAAATGACATTTCAAAGTTTCCAAGTTCTTGGCTCATTTCTCCTCAAAATCTCTCATCCCATCATCACAATACATAAAAAACCATTTTGCTTCTTCATCGTCCATTTTTATCTCACCCATCCCATTTAAATGTTTAACATATCCTCTAGCAGATGCTCCCTTATAAACTCATTAATTGTTTTTAGCTCAACACCAAAATTGGCGTAATCTTCCATTTTCATACCTCCTAAGGCCCCTGTCCAAGGGTGTAGTCTAAGCATTCAGAGGAATTGCTTTCAAACTCCTCTTTAGGCTTTTTCTTTTCCTTATTTTCTTGAGATGGCATCATTTTACCTTATGCGAAAACTTCATAATAAAACAATCTTTGGATCACCTTCTTCCCGACATGATCCAGATCTTCGCCATATACAGTTTCATCCTCTCCAACCACCACCTCCCCACTTAGGCGCATTTTTCATCCCCCTCCTTTTTAGGCATAAATAACCTATCTTTGAACCATATCTCATAAATCATGTGGCATGGATACCCAACAATTTATTGTTGGGAGGAATTGCCACTCACCTCCACTAGTTGTATACCACTGGACACACAACCCACTGGACATCTGTGCATAACCTATATAAAGGGGCTGTTCTTTATATTTCTTAAGTAGATTGGGACTGCCACAGCATGACTGATGGCATGTCGGCTGCCGTAACACAGCCCAACGGTCTGAGGGAGCACCGAATCTTAACCCTCATCAAAGGCCAATATTCAAAGTGATGAACACAAAGGTTCTTTGCGAACAATTGCGTGTGAGCTTATGGATAAAAGCCCCTGCCTTTTGGCAGTGGGATTATGTTACAGTGCGTCTTCATAACCTTGCATGAATCCATCTTCACCAAGAGTCAACTCATCATCATCTACAAGGGCTTCTCTATTTTTTTTCTCATAAAAATCCTCACTGTCTTCTTCATCTTCCTTAGGACCTTTTTGCATTCTATTACCCTCTTCGTAAATTTTATGATATGTACTACAGAAACCTTTAAATATATATAACTACTCTCTATAGTATATATAGTATATATAGTGCATATGTTGGGGTGGTCACTATGGAATATAGGAAACTAATCTCTTTTGGAAAGGGGTCATTTGTTATTTCTATACCTAAACCATGGATTGAAAAAAATAAATTAAAGAAAGGAGACCTTCTTGGCATGGAGGAAACCCATTCCGGCCTGATGCTGACAAGCAATGCAAGCCCATCCAAAAAAGAAGAAAAAAAGATTACTATTACTGTTGATGGAAAAGGGTTAGACAGGCTTAAAGCAGAGATAGTGTCAGCATATCTGAACAATTATGATCTATTTGAGATTATTACCAAGGATTTGAAAAACGATGTAATGGCAATCAAGAATACCTTAATGGACCTTGCTGGTTTAGAGATTATGGAGCAGACCTCAACAAGGCTTGTTGCAAAATATCTGATAGACATAAATGAGGTATCTGTTAACTCCCTTATACGAAGAATGGACATTATCACAAGATCAATGATTGAGGATACGATGAAGTGCATGGATAATGAATGCGATTATGAGACTGTACATCAAAGGGATTCTGATGTCAATAGACTCCATTTTTTGGCTTATAGGGTAATTAGGGATGCATTAACAAATCCTAGAATCAGGGAAGCAATGGGCAAAGACAACTGGGCACTGCAATCTGACAAATCTGTTGTGATGCGCATTGAGAAGATTGCAGACAGGCAGAAGAGGGTTGCCAGGTACCTTCAAAATACCCGGCTTGATAAGCAGCAATTGAAAAAATTGAAAGAACTGTACACTACCATTCAGCAGGTCTACCAGGATGTGATGAAGGCTTATTATACCAATGATATTGAGCTCGCTTATAGTATTGAACTCTCTCATAAAAAAAGGCTTGAAGATTATGATCATTTTTTAGAAGAGCACACCCATTGTGAATTGGCAATCAAAGGAACCAAAAAACAGAAGTGCGATTATAGAATTGCATGCGCGGCAACTGCTTTGATAATGGAAAACCTAAAAGCAATGGCAACATCCATCAAGTATATTGCAAGAACAATAATGGGCGGGGAATAGACTACTCATCTCTAGATTTATTATCTCTACGCAAAAAAGAGGAGATCGCCCACCCAATCGCAGCTGCTGCGGCAGCTTTTCCAGTAGTCCTTCTAAGATCCCTTATATGTTCTCTTTCCTCGTTCAATAACAAATTTGATTCTCTTTTAGCTACTGTTGATAGACTTTGATTGAAAAGATAATCAAAATATTTTTTCCATCTTTTTGAGTTGATAGCAGGGTCATAAGTAAATGCTGCACCAAAACCTACAATTTTTGGGTTTCCATCTTCACCTACTAATAGTCCATTACTATACCTTAAGTCCAGAAGTACAACTCCTTTGTCATACATCGTCTGCATTAAACCAAACAGTTTATCAAAATAGTTTCTATTTAGAAGCTTTCCCCCCTGATTTATTGGTTTTCCGCTCTCGAATTTTGAGATAAAAGAGGTTGGACTGTCCTGCTCAACAATTTGTTGGAGTCCATCAACACCCTTGACCCTATTGAGGGTATTTACCTGTCTTGCGCAAAGATGTCGTGCAAGGTAATCAAACCTCAAACCTCCGATATGAGGATATATGAACTCTTTTCTAGTATATTTCACTCCATCATAACTAAAACGTGTTACTCTATCTAATCTGCTGCTACTGATTACAACTGCATTATCAGGATTATACCCTATCATACTATGAAATGAAAATTAGTTTTTGTTTATAAAATTAATGTTTATTTTATAAGATTTTGCCAATATACCAAGATTCTTGTTAGATCAATACCCTTCAAAAATAATCCTCTTATTATCTTTGACTAAAACAGTATTCTCCCCTTTTTTTACCTCCCCAACAACCTGCGCTTCTTCATTGAATTTTTCTGCTATGGAGATTGCTTGTTCTGCATCATCTTTTTCTACAATCAGGAAGAAACCCATACCCATGTTGAATTTCCTGTACATCTCTTCATCACTAAATCCTGATTCTTTCTGGATAAGCCCAAAAATGGGTTGAGGCTTAATTGGATTATCTAATACAAACTGAAATCCCTTAATCCTATTTAAATTTTTCAAGCCATATCCAGTGTTGTTTATGCCTGCAACCTTAATTTCAGATGCAATAGCGGCAACGGTCTTGCAGTAAATTTTTGTTGGCTCCAATAGAATTCTACCAATTGTGGAGTTATCGAATGAATCATCCAACTTAAATCTCCCCTTATAGTTCTTTTTGAACTCAGATCTCGTCTCAAAATCTCCCTTTAAGAGGTTTAATCTTAAATCAGTGTAACCATTTGAGTGAGGGCCAGAACTTTTTAAGGCAATTATCTTGTCGCCAATCTTTATTTTCCCGTGAACATCATCTTTTTTTATAAATCCAATCATACCACCTGCAATATCAAAACCCATTCCAGGATGCAGTCCACTTATCAATTCATCTACTGATGCAGTTTCCCCTTTTCCTATATTTATGTGGATTGAGCTTCTTAGGATATCCCCAACCTCTGACATTTCAAGTCCTTTGACAATTCCCTTCATCAAATCCCCTGTTAATCCATTTTCCTGAAACTCAGACTGAACAGCAAAATAGTCAATGAATAAAAAAGGGGATATCTTGCCTAATGTTGCCAGGTCATTTGCCGACATTGCAACAAGGTCAATGCCAACTGTGTCAAATTTCTGCATTGCTTCTGCTAAAATTAATTTAGTTCCAACCCCATCAATAGCGCAGCCCATGTAGTGATTTGGAAATACCTCATTTTCATAAAGCTCAGCAAACATTCCGTCTGAAATGGGGTTCATATTCTGCTTCAATCTTGATGGGATAGCCTTTTTTATAGCAGAAACAGCTTTTGCCTCTCTTTTTTGATAATCTATTTTATGCATGATAAGCAATAGATAATTCCTGCTATATAAAATTATTGGATTTTCAATTAAAGCTCATTAGTTTCTAACATTGAATTTCATTTGTTTAACATAACCGAAATCTTATTTTGACTATTTTTTAAAATATAACAATCATTAAGTTTAAATAGAATTATTCATTTCTCTACTGTATGGAAGTTACAAATGATGCTGAACAAGAATTACTTGTTTTCAATTTGACTCCAAGGTTAAAAGTAGCTGGAATCTTTCATGGATTAAATGAAAGAGACAAATCAATTTTGGACCATTTAATAAAAGAAAGTGATTTTGTTGCCCTGGAATGTCTAGGTATAGAGCTTACTTTGATAGACAAAGCATCTGCAAGAGAGATGGATCCTGAATCAGGGAACATTCATTTAAAACCATCATTTTTTAAAAGGGGCTTTGATCCTAAATTACCAATATACTATTTGGGACATTTTGATGCATTGTATTTTTGCTTATTGGCTGAATATACGAGTGCAGGTATAGACCACATTAATTCGGCTAGAGGCAGTGATTCTCGCGAAAATGAATTTTTATATTGTCAAGATGTAGCACAAAACCTTCATAAAGATGTGTACTATGTTGACGTGCCCCCATTAAAACTTGTTTTTAGCCTGATCTCTATACCTTTTAGGAGTAAATTACATGATCTTGCATACATGATAGCTGATGGGTTAACAGGAAATGGTGAAAAATATATTTCTCAGTGCAAAGCTGTAAGAAAGGTTTTAGAGCAAGATCGGGAAGAATATATGGTTGGAACTATAGAACAAAGAGAAGGAACTACTATAAGAAGTTTAGAAAGAAATGGGCTTTTGGTTGTTGGAAAGACCCATGCTGAAAACTATCAAAAGCTCGTAGCTACACTTAGCTGATTTTCAATTCGCCCTTCCAAAATCCGCAAATCTTCTCGACTTTCCTGGAAGCAATACCAATATATTTTTCCGGACTTTTTAAAATATCGATCTGTTTTTTATTGAATTTAATAATGTATGGCTTTAATCCTTCGTCCTTAAATAATAGCTCCCTGAATGGTCTTTGGGTGGATTGGGACAGCAAAGTCAACTTCCTTACATATTCATGGGCATCTGGATGGTTGTGCGCAGCAAGCAATATATAAGCAGGCTCTGCTGTTATCATTTCCTTATTCATCTCAAAATTCTTTTTTAGGTTATTTTTATCAACTGTAAGTTTGCCCATTGTCTTGTCCATCCTTGTTATTGAAACATATAACGCAGCCAAAATCTCAGAAGCAAATCTTGAAGATGCTGAATTTGTTAAATCCCGCTGATGCTCGCATATCTGGTCCATATATAAGGTAGACATCCTTGGCATGAATTCCTTCCACATTGACTTAACATTTTCAAAGTTTATAGGGTTTCTTTTCTGGGGCATTGTTGAAGAGCCGACTTGTTTAGCTTCAAAATATTCGCCAACCTCCCCTATTTCACTTCTCTGAAGATGTCTCATGTCATCCGCTAAATTTGCCAACACCCCAAAGCAGGAAACAGCTGCGTGAATAAAATCAGTCATATACTCAGCCTCTACAACCTGTGTTGATATAGGAGATGGTTTTAACTTCAATTCGTTCAATACAGCCCTTTCAAACTCTTCAGGGTCATTAAAGAATAGGTATGATGCATTATAGGCACCAACTGCCCCTGCAATTTTGCCTCTTAGGTTATTTGCAGTTTTTTGAATTGCTTTTATTCTGGTCCCTATCCTTGATACATATTGGGCTATCGCAAAACCAAATGTTATCGGTTCTGCATGCTGGCCATGTGTTCTGCCTATCTCTAATGTGTCTTTTTCCCTTAAAGCAAGCCTTATTAAAGTGGCTTCAAGATTGATCAAAGCTGGGATTAAAACCTCATTGGAAAAATCCTTAAAACGCGCAGCATCAGCTGTGCAGATGATATCATGAGAGGTTGTTGTAAAGTGAACATAAGGTTTTGCCTCTTCTGATACCCTTTTTCTTATCGAGTTGGCAAGCGCCCTTATATTATGTTTAATCCTGTCTTCTTCTATATAAACCTCCTGAGCTGTTACCTGTTTTGAAGCTTTATCAACCTCATCTGCAATAGCCTTGGAGCAGATACCTTTTTTTGCCAGGGTCCTAGTTAAGGCTGCCTCCACTTTAGCCAAGTATCTTATTGCCCCCTCTTCAGAGAGAAACGGCTTTAGTTTTTCCTTTGTTGGGGCGTTTCTGCCGTAATATCTATAGTCCAGAGGAGAAATATTATCAAATAATAAGGTCATCTCCTCTTTTTCCTTTGTTTCATCCATCTTCAACAGGCTTTCAATATTTTTCAATAACTGGTTGTTTTTATTTAGTTTTATGATTATCTTATTTTTATCCCTGGTTTCATTAATCAAGTCATTTTTCTTAAACAATTTAATTGTGCTGTGCACCTTTGCAGGACTTATCTCCAATCGTTCAGCTATCTCCCTTATATGCAAATTTTCTTTTTCTAATAATTCTAAAATCATAAGATTTTTTTTGGTAAATAGCTTATTTAATTCCATCCAAATCACCTATTTATTTTTTAAAAATTTTTTATTTCTTAAAAGGAGAGTATCTTGTGGCTCTTAACTCAAAGTCCCTCACTCCCACATTCTTCCTTTATTATAGAGCCTATCTAAAAGAAAATGTTCATTATTTATAAACTTTTCTGTTTTATTATTAAAAAATGTTTTTTATAATCAAACATTATTCCTAATTAGATTTAAAAGCTGTAAAAGAATCCGCTTAAGTAAACCAATGAAAAAATCACAACTTGGATTAGCAATAGTGACGCAGCCTCATGATCTATACGAGGGAGTTGGAGCATATAGTTGTCAGTTAGCAGCTAGCATTATTAGTAAGTATGGAAATTATCCTGCAGCAGTATTTGAGGTAGCACCTGATTCATTGTCTAAACCTCAAGATGTAGTTAATGTGTGCAAGGAACGATTGGGAGTTGAAAAGGTTATATTTGGATTCTCATTAATGCGTGATGATTACTTCTCCCAAATAATCCAATTTGCTTTAGATCTTAAGGAGCACGGATATTTAACTTTTCTAGCTGGGCCATCTTGTCAGCATAGGTATTTACCTGAAGTTGAAGCAGATCAGAATCCACATGGATTCCAAGGACATCTTCAGGAGTTTGATTTCTTATATACAGGGCCTGCTGAAGGGTTTATACCGGTTATGGATAGAATTTCTGCTGATGAAGGTTATACATCTTGTCAAGGAATAACAACTTTTAAGAACAATCAAATTATTAAAAATCCATCAACGTGCCCTAATTTGGATTACCTGACTTATGTAAATTGGAAAAATACAGTTTTAGTTTCTGGAAGGAGAGTATCTGAAAAAAAGGTAAGTATGGGCGTAGTTCTCGGACAATGGGGTTGCCCTTATGCCTCATACGAGCATGAATTTCAAGTAGACCCTCCTGCAGGAACCAATATAAGAGAACAGTACGCTATCCAAGCCTATGGATGCTCATTTTGCAGTTACGGAAAAGATACAGGAGGTAAGTTGTACCCTTTTCCATATGCCAATATATCAAGACAGATAGAAGGACTGCCCCTATCGTATCGTAAAAGGAAATTTTGGCTAAGTCATCAAACACCATTTGCTGTATTGCCTTACATTGTGGAAGCTAATGATGGGATCAAAGAAATCTATATTATGTCAAGGGCGGATCACCTGTTGAATAACAAAGAAACCATAGAACAAACTTTAAGAGAAGCCAAAAGAAAAAAAATAACTATAGTTGCAGGTGCAATAGGTTTTGAAAGCTTATTGAATAAAATTTTACGAAACTTCAATAAAGGAATTACTGCTGAGGAAAATCTAGAAGCAATGGAGCTCTTAGTAGCACTAGACAAACAATTTAGCCCTGCATTAGCTATTGAGGTAGGAAGCCACGGTTATATATGCCCCACTCCTTGGCATACTGAAAAAGATTTAAGATGGGAAAGTGCTAACATGTTTGATAATCCGTATATGGGAAAATTTTTTTGGCCAAGCAGTATTCAATGTAGAAGGTTAAAGATAGCTCATACGGACAGTTTAGCTGATTGGCTTAGGTGGGTTGAGAAAGAATCCGGAATGAAGTATAAAAGAAATGAATGTGGTGTAATTGAATGGAAAACTGAAGCTACAGATAAATGGGAAGATATAATACATCAAGGTGTTACATTTGTTCAGTAACCTACCTATTATTAAGAACTTTTAATACCTTCTCATGAATTTTCCCATTAGAGGCGACATATCCTTTTATGTAAGGAGTCCATTTCTTTCCGTTCAAATCTGTTACCTTACCACCAGCTTCCTCAATCATTAAAAATCCCGCGGAATGGTCCCATGAGTTTGAATCAAAATCCAGAGCAAAGTCTGCTTTTCCTTCAGCGACTGTAACAAGGTTATACACAGCAGCGCCGTGCATCCTTAAATGCCAGGTATGCTTTGAGATATTTTTTAGCATCTTAACTTTCCAGTCAGTGTCAGCCTTCAACTTAACATCATACATAAACAAGGATTTTCTTATATTGTCATTATTATTCACTTTTAGTCTTCTGCCATTACAGAATGCCCCTTTACCCAATTCTCCATAATACAACCTATTAAGAACTGGCATGTATATAACTCCCAATACAATCTTTTTTTTATGCTCCAGAGCAATAGAAACCCCAAATAACGGATTGTCCATCATAAAATTGTGTGTGCCATCAAGAGGGTCAATAATCCATTTGTAATCTGGGCTCTTTTTTAAAAATCCCATCTCCTCATCTAAAATGCTATGGTTAGGGAATTGATCCAGGATTATCTTTCTGATTGATTTTATACATTTAAGGTCTACTTCAGTAACGTAGCTGCCGTCTTTCTTAATTGATTTCTTTAGATCTTTACAAAAATAGCTTAACTGTATTTGTCCTGCTTCTTTTGCTGCTCTTATTGCTGTTTCTTTCATCTTAATCTAAGGATAGCAAAGTTTTGGAATATGCTTTTAGATTTTTTTTAATCCTTTCTTTGACATCGCCAACCTCTGCCTTAAATGTCTTTCCAGTTATCATCTCATACAGCTGGATATATCTTCTGCTAAGTTCAATAATTAATTCTATGGGGGCATCAGGCAGGACTTTATCTTTGTACGGATCACAATGCTCTGTGAACCACAACCTCAGAAATTCCTTATCAATATTCTCTGGCTCTTCTCTTTTTGAAAATCTTTCCTCGTATGTATCTTTTATCCAAAATCTAGAAGAGTCAGGCGTATGTATCTCATCAATGAGGTAAATGTTTCCATCCTCGTCATAGCCAAATTCATATTTGGTATCAACCAAAATCAGGCCGTTTTTTGCAGCTATCTTGGTTCCAGCCTGAAAAAGCATTTGTGTTTTTTCAGCAACAAAATTCCACTGCTCCAGGGTCATCAGGCCTCTTTTTACAATATCATCAGAAGATATTTTTTCATCATGCTCATCTGATTTTGTAGTTGGGGTTATTATAGGCCTTTCAAATTTTTGGTTCTTTTTAAGCCCTTCTGGCAGAATATTTCCGCAGAAATTCCTCTCTCCTTTTTTGTATGCTGTCCATGCAGCTGTACTGGTTACGCCGGTTATGTAACCTCTTATGACCAATTCAACAGGAAACACTTTCAATTTCTTGCACACCACAACATTAGGATCCGGTACATCAATAACATGATTTTGTATTATATCCTTTGTGTGCTCAAACCAAAAAGCTGAAGTTTGTGTCAGAACCTGACCTTTGAAAGGAATGTTGGCCAAATTCCTGTCAAAGGCAGACTGCCTGTCTGTCGAGATTAGAAATATCTTATCATCAGCAACATAGACATCTCTTACCTTTCCCCTATACTTTTTCCCAAGTTCTGGGAAATCTGTCTCTTTTAATGTGAAATGGATCTGTTTTCTTATCTGTTCTTCTGATATCATTTTTTGTTTGCTGCTAAAAGCTTTTTTTTCATCTCTTCCCTATAATTCTTTAAGGCCTGGTCATATCTTTTGTCAAAATTTACTATCTCTACTGCAGCTACTGCTGCATTAACCGCATTATTTAGGCCTACCCATAAACCATGAGTAGAGTGCTTCAAAAGATTTATTGCTGCTTCTGCCCTGTCATCTTTTTTAGTTATTAGCGGGCAATATATGACCAAATCCTCTTTTTCATCGATAGGCTCATCAAAATATGTGCATTCAATGTTAACCTTATCCTTATCAACTTTATCTGAGAGTATATAACTTACTTCAAATTTTTTTAGTGTTTCCTCCACTTTTTTTACAACATCATTATCTTCATCTCCAATAATAACTATACCATCATGAGGAGTTAAAATCTTAATTGCATTATCCACTGCAACATCAGTCTTATTGACACCTACTGCTAATACTGGGATACCTGGCGGCATTTGTATAATAGAAAGCAATGCATCTAAACCCTCATAGTTCACATGGACCGGAACACCTATAATCGGGCTAATTGTTTTGGATGCAATAACCCCTGGAAGAGCTGCAGACAATCCCGCTCCTGCAATTATAAGGTCATATTCATTTTTTAATACTTTGTCAAGCTCATCCGGAGTCTTGTGCGCTGAAATTATTCTTGATTCATAAGCAATACCTTGTTTTTTAAGGCCCTGGCATATGGGCTTGAATACCTTTTCATCACAACTTGAGCCAAATATTATTAAGACAGTTATTTTAATCACCCCGCTTTATATAAAAAGAGGTGTTTTATATAGTTTTTGTTATTTTTTCTTTTATAAAATTTTTATTCAGTACAAATCAATGGTTGTGCCCTCAAATTTATGTTTGGATGAAAAAAATCTTAAAATAATAATGGTACCTTATTATCTCTAAAACTAACATGAAAAGAAATCAGCCGATGTTAATCATATCAGCCAAATATTTAACAACATCTGAAACTCCACGTAAATCCATCTTATGCCTCTTTCTTAAAAGATATATTAGAGGATCATCTCTTAGGTCCTGAATTTTTCCATTTATTCTTTGTTTTTCGAAAGAAATTGCGTCCATAGAGGTGAGTGCAGTGTTGGCTGGATTGGTACCAAAATAACCAGCTAATGCATAGAGTCCTGGCAGATTCGTTGGTGGCTTAAGTTTTGATTGATCCCTAACTCTGCAAGTTAAATCAGCCATCCATTTTTGATCATCATCCAACCATTTTGGAGCCATGGATTCAGGCGTTTCTGTTGTGTTTAGAAAGACCTTGGGTAAATAAAGTAAGCCAGTAATGTCCTGCATCATATTTGCCAGAAATACCCTTTTGGATCGGTTAGCATGATATTCTACGGCATCTAAATCACAAAAGGAAACCAATGGAGTGCCATCTTCTGTTTTAAAACATGGAGTCATATTTTCATTAACTATGCCTATCTTAACATTCATAATATGGGAATAAGTAATTGTTCTCCTTGAATTATGAAATACTGATAAAAAACTGCCCATGGAAAATAAAAAATGCAAAAGTAAAGCGTCAGTATATTTACTATATATTTGATACATAGTTTGAAGATTTGTATTATGAGGGAGGTGGTTCAAAATTTCCAAAGAACGGAGGTCATAAGGTGTTGGAATCAAAGCTAGAAATCCGCCGCATCTTATTTTTTCTCCTTTATGTTCAAAACCTAGCTCTGGAAATTCAGCATAACCTATTGGTAAATCAACTGGAAGTCTTTGTTCTCTAGCCCAAACATGGGACTCATATTCCCTTATTGCTCTATCTAAACTCATGGCTGCATAAGGTCTTGGAGCTGTTAATCTTCTTCTGTGGGTTCCATCAGGTTGAGGCACCAATCTATAAAAATGAGCAGAACTTTCCTTAAACCTTTTAGGAAAAGGTCTTTTGATTTTAGCCATCTGAAGTCCTAATTCATTTGCTCCATTGACAGTCATTGGTTCATAGGCATCTAAGATATGTTCTCTGATTTCTTTATATATTGCAGGTCTATAAGCAAATCCCTTTGCCCTTAAATACAGGCCATTAGAAAGCTCATAAACAGGTGTTCTTTGTCCTGAAAATGCTATTGGATTATTTTCAACTATTAATTTTCTAACTTCATCTAATTGAATAGGTAACCTTTTAGAATCAATATGTAAAATTATGGGAAAATCTCCAGATACATATACTTCCTTTAATTGCGGTTTCACCTCTAACGAGAATACGTTATAATTTATAAATAAATACTTTTTAAGACAAATTTGAATTCTAAAATGATTATTTTTTTCCTTAGTTCATTTATCATGCCAATACCTTAATTTATTATACTTTTTTAATAAAGTTTCCCATCTTTAATATATAAAGATATATTGAAAAATAAATCTTTTGAACTTTTCTAAAAACAAGCCAATAATATTATAGACACAGCACTATGCTTTAAATATGTAACAATAATTCCAATAGTTTATGGAAGCAATAGCTGGTTATTTTGAGAATATAGCAGCCACCAAAACTTATATTGATAGATATCCGGCAAGCATCATAGATTTAGATGCTCTATTGAAAGGAGGGCTATTGATTGAATTTGGTTCTGGGGCAGGAAACGATATAAAGTGGCTGTATGAGCATGGAAAACCAGCACACTTGATGTGTTCTTTTGAGCCTGACTATGGTGCTTGTTTGAGATTAAGATACAATCTGGATCCATTATTAGGTCTATTTTCAATTATGCACTTGCCGATAAATGCACTTAAGTCTGGATTTGATGATTGTAGTGCCAATTATGTTCATGCGAATAATATGCTGCTCTGTGCTGGTAGCAAAGATAATATCTATACACTTGTGCGTGAGGCATACAGACTTCTTCAAAATGATGGAGTAGCTTTTGGCAGGACACTATCTGACAAAATAGATCACCAAAGAGCGATTAAAGTCCAAGAGAAACAGGCTGAGGTCATAGCTCGTGCACTAGCCAAGCCTCCTTTAAGAAAAGTGGAACGTCTGAAAAGGTTCACCCGAGTTACAAATGCATCTACTAGAATAAGTCATTCTTATACAGAGATAGTTGATTCAACAACAGCTGAAGGCAGGGCTTTATTAGCGGAATACAATGAAAATAGAGAAAGAAGAAGACATGAAAAACGACCGGATTTCAAGGAGGCATTTGTATTGGAAACAGTAGAAGCACTAAGAGAAGGAAGATTAGTTGGAATACCACCACAGGAATTAGAACATATGGCAAGAAGCGCAGGATTTAGTAGGACTCACACTGAGATTCGTAGGCATCCTTGGAAGCCAACAACTGATTTTTACTTTAGATTTGACAAATGAGCAAATTTGAAAATAGAATATCTTTCTATTTTAATAATCTTTAAATAATAGATGAATACTAATTGGTTTTATGCCAATAGAATCAGAATCCAAGTTTATCTGGAAGCTTGTCTTGAATATTCTCCTCACTCCATTCACCTTAGTGCTGTTTTTATTTGGAAAAAGAAGATTTATAGATATTTTTCAGCCATTTGTGCAAATAATCAAGTTTATCTTTGAAGCCAAGTTTACAATTTTTATTATAATCCTAAATATAGCGATGTATATTGTAACACTCTTTATAAGCACTGAATTAACTGAATCCCTTGTCCATTACCCTTCTAATCTGTTTAGTGTAAAAGCATACACGCTGATAACTTCAGGTTTTCTTCATGCAAATTTAATGCATCTTTTGGGTAACATGCTGGGTATTTTTATTTTTGGAAGGGTTTTGGAGAGGAAATTAGGTGCTGGTAAAACCGCATTGATATATTTTGGGGCCTTGATAATTTCAGGTGTATTCTCATCCTTGATACATCTTTTTCTTATGGGGGATAACACTGGCGGTATTGGTGCATCAGGTGCATTAATGGGACTTGTTGCAACAGCAATACTTATTGATCCTTTCTATATAACTTACGAACTATTGTTGCCTTTGCCTGTGATGGTTGTCGGATGGATAACAATATATGCAGATATAACTGGCATTTTAAATCCAGTAGAGGACGGCATAGGCCATTTTGCCCATATAGGGGGGTTTCTGTCTATTGCTATTGTTATGTTCCTGTTAGGAGTTGAAGAAAGGAAAAAATTAGTGAAAGGTTTTATGATCAATATAATATCTTTAATAGTGGTTGCTATCAGCTATTACTACTTTTTTATGTAAAACCGAAAATGTTATAAAAGAGGGCTATATTAGAAAAAATCGGAGGTGATTTGAATGGGTTGCTGTGGCGGAAAGAAAAAGAAAAAATAGATTTTTTTTGTTTGTATTGAAATATATTTGAATTTTCAGATTTTAACCGACCTACAGACGTATTGATAGAATTCTTTTTAATAATCTTATCTTAAAAGAATATTCCCGTTCTTTCTTCTGCTATACATAAAATCATCCTCAGTCTCTTCTTTTGCGGATTCAATAAATCCTATCATCTCTGAAATTTTTGAGCTAAGCTCATCTGCATAATATATAACTAATGCTTCAGGAAACATAGGCTCTTTTGGTGAGCCATACTCATGCTTGCCATGATGGCTTGTTAACATATGAAGAATTTTATCCTTTATCTTTGGATCAAAACCAGCTATCTCATCTATTTTTTGAGAAACATAGATTATGCCTAAGACCAGATGCCCTGTAAGCTGGCCTTTATTCGTACCTTTAATCCTTGAAGTAACCTCCAATTCTTCTAATTTCCCGATATCATGCAGTAAAGCTCCTGCTATGAGTAAGTTCTTGTCCAATGAAGGAAATTGTTGCAGAGATAACTGGGCGTATCTTAAAACTTCTACAGTATGTTCCAGTAGCCCGCCTATCCAGTTGTGATGTATCTCTATCGCTCCTGGATGCTTTCTAAACTTATCTGCGATAACTGGATCATTAAATATGCTCATGAGCAGACTTTTGATTTTTTCATTGTCTACAGATCTGATAGAATCCATAAGTTCAACATACATCTTATTCAAATCTTTTTTAGAAGGTTTTACAAAATCTATTTTTTCATATTGCTCTTCTTTCAAAACTTCTATCTTAAAAGGTGCGTTAGTAGCTAGCTGTAATCTATCATTATAGGAAGCTACTTTCCCTTGTATCCTTACAACACTATCTGACTTGATAGAATCATATATCCCTTTAACGGCCTTTTCATCCTTGGGCCCCCAATAAACATAATCAAGAGTCTTACCTGAATTGTCTGAAAGAAGAAGGTTAAACCTATATCCTTTGATATACTCAGACATCCCTTTTTTTATCTTAACGACAAAAACATCATCTATCTGCTCTCCAACCTCAAGTGCAGATATCTGCTGTTTTTTCCTGAATTTTTCCATTCTCTTACCAGCCAATTACAATTTACCTATATATTTTTTGGTTTTTAACCCTATGAACCTAAAAAAGTAGAAATCATTCTATACGATAAATAAAGTTCTTAGATAAATGTGATATTGTTTCTGTGCTATCATCGTTAAAATTATCTTTTGCTGCCTACTTAGCATCACCACTACCAACTGAAATAGGTACACTAGCATTATTTCCTTGAGGTGTAAACATCTTATACCTAATCTCAAATCTAAAAAGAATGCCACTTGGTGCTCTCTCTGTTAGCTGAGTTTTAAATTCCTGCCCCATATTGATGCTATCTTTTTCATCCCAAATGATTGCCCTATCCTGTATCTTTTGACTAGGATCATTATTTTTATAAGAACCTCTAAGGCTTCCATGTCTATAGCCCACTTCTCTTGGTTGAGGCCTATTCTTTTCTATGTCCGCCATTTCAGGAGTGATCAGCGTACCTCTATCATAATAAAAAATAGTTTTTCCATTATAGATAACCAATCCATGGTCCCTTGAAGTGGCCATATCTTGGTTTCCCTCTGTCCTTTCTCCAGGGAGCCAAAAATTGAAATCATTATGCAGATATCTGCCAAGGCTTAAGACATCAGCTCTCCCAATTTCAGAAAGATCATATAGGTATTTCTGGCTAAGCAATTCGTAGCTCCAGTTTCTTTGAGATATTGCGTCTTGCTCTCCAACCGCGATTTGAAGTGCAGAAAATGCATTGACAGGTACGCTTACAACTGCACCAGCTTGAGGAGCTACACTATCCTCAAATTCTAACCTATAGAGAGTAACCTCCACACCAGGTTCCTTCCCAACCTTTAATTCATGTGCTAAATTAGGATCCTCTTCAACATTTCTCATAAGCTCTTCTGGATCAATCTGTCTATTAAGAAGAGTATCTAGAAACTTACTGGCCATAGTATGCCTTGTATGTCTAATTTCATCATCTGGCATAGTAACATCCAAAATTAGCTTACATATATATATTTTATTATCCAATAGTAGTTATAAAAGAAAAGTTTATATATTATAGAGTATTTCCTTTAATAGTCAGGTAAAAATGGTTACATTAAATTTTGGTGTAAGCGGATATTCAATAGAGACACCTGGAATCCCCCTTGAAGATAGAATGCAAAACTTTCTGCCCAGTCTTTGACTGGGAGTTCAGTCATGCAGTAGCGTAAACTTTTTCTATTCTGAAAATAAAGAAGTAATTGGTAGGCTCCTGAAGAGAGCGCTACCCAAAAAA
>Ga0315282_10000983_pt1 | contig 55214 bp, 52 predicted proteins | sample YL17G07_20_MG_FD_203693 | JGI IMG/M metagenome (GOLD analysis project Ga0315282, IMG submission 203693) | Sediment microbial communities from Yellowstone Lake, YNP, Wyoming, USA - YL17G07_20 | ecosystem: Environmental > Aquatic > Freshwater > Lake > Sediment | place: USA: Wyoming | collected...
AGCGTAATGTCGGCCCCGGATGATATTCAGGGCCCTGTACACCTGCTCGAGCAGGACGACCCGGCACAACTCGTGCGAGAAGGTCAACCGCGACAGCGAGAGCCGCATGTCGGCCTTCTCGACGATCCTGTCCGCGAGACCGAGAAACCCGCCGATGACGAAGACCGGCGGCCTCCCCGTGTTCTCGGCCCGATCGCGGATAAGCTTCGCGAATTCGTCGGAGGACAATTCCCTCCCCTGGTCAAGAAGGCAGATACTATAAACGCCTTCGAGGTGTTTTTCAAGTCCCCGCGCCTCCAGCTCCTTGATCTTGTCCGGATGCTTCTCGTCGAGCCCCCGCGCCGCGCGGGTCTCAACGATCTCCAGATCGGCCAGGGTCGCGATCCTCGACGCGTAGAAGTCCTGCAAGGCCCGCACCTCGGGGCTTTTTGTCTTGCCGGGCCAGAGAACTTTCAGGCGCATAGCCGAAAACGCCCTAACACAATAATGATTCAACCATGACTTGTCAACAGCTGTGAAAAAAGATCGAAAATCCCTCTTTTTTTCAGATAGTTATCGGAAGCGATGATGCCGAGGATTTCTCGGGCAAAGCCCTACGAGAATCGTGGCGAATCGTGAGCAAGGGCGAAGTCCTTGTGTGTCGAGCGCACCAGGAGGGCGGGTGGGCTTGAGCGCCGACGCACAGGGACGAGCCCCATTCAGTAATCGAGGCGCGGGGCGTCGCCCCACAGCTTCTCGAGTGAGTAATGCTCGCGCGCCTGGGGCGTAAAGACATGGACGACGAAAAAGCCGTAGTCGAGGAGGACCCAGTCCCCCGTCTCCCGGCCCTCGACGCTCAGGGGCCGCGTCCCGGCCCGCCTCAGCTCATCCTCGACGGCGTCGGCGACGGCCGCGTTCTGGCGCGACGAATTCCCGTGCATGACGAGGAAGTAGTCCGTAAACGACGAGAGCTCGGACAGGTCGAGGACGCAGAGCTCCTCGGCCTTCTTAGCCAGGCAGGCTTGGACGGCCAGCTTGATCTCCTGCGGCAGGTTTCGTTTCTTGAAGGGCTTTTTTTTGTCTTGAGTCATGGTGTCTATCGTCCCGTATAAAGATGATGCTCCCGGATGTAGGCCGCGACGGGCCCGGGGACCAGGCCCTCGAGGCTCTCGCCCCGTCCGGCCCGCTCCCGGATGTCCGTCGAGGAGATATCCAGGGCCCTGATGGGCAGAAGGAAAACGCCGAAACGCGAAAAAAGGGCCTCGTCCGCCGTCCCTCCCTCGGGAACCCGGCAGATCCTGTCCCTGAGGCGGCCGCCGAGAACCCCGGCGGCGGAGTCGAGATCGAAGCCGGGCCGGCCCGTCACGACGAACAGGCATTCGGCCAGGATCCGCTCGGACTCGCGCCACGTCCCGATCTCGAGGAAGGCATCCGCCCCGGTGATGAAAAAGATCCAGGCGCCGGGATGGAGCTCCTTGATCCTGGCCAGGGTCAGGATGGAATAGGACGTCTCCCGGGCCTCGACCTCGATCGGCGAGGGGATGAAGGCATCGTGGCCGGCGCAGGCCAGCTCGACCATCCTGAACCGGTCGTCGGCCGAGGCGATCCCCGCCGACTCCTTGTGCGGCGGGATATACGAGGGGATGAAAAGAACGGAGGCCAGGCCGAAAGCCGCCCGGACGTCCTCCGCGGCCCGGAGGTGCCCCAGGTGAACGGGGTTGAAGGTGCCGCCGTAGAGGCCGATTCTCTTTTTCACGCCGGCCGCTTCTCCTCGAGCCCCTCCAGGATTTTCGCCATGGCCGCGATGAGCGGCCGCAGCCCCTCGCTCTTGATGGCCGAGATGGCGAAGAAGGGAATCTTTTTCTTCGCCGCCATCTTCTTCAGCTTCGCCAGCCGCGACGTGTCCTCGCCCAAAAGGTCCACCTTGTTGGCCGCGACTATCTGGGCCCGCGCCGCCAGCCCCGGGTTGAAGGACTTGAGCTCCTCCATGACGACCTCGTAATCGCGGACCGGGTCCCGCTCCGTGTAGGGGGAAACGTCGACGACGTGCACGAGGACCTTCGTCCGCTCGATGTGGCGGAGGAAGCGGATGCCGAGCCCCTGCCCAAGATGGGCGCCCTCGATCAGGCCGGGGATGTCGGCCACGATGAAGCTCCGCGTCGTCCCCTGGTCCACGACGCCGAGGTTGGGCGTGAGCGTCGTGAAGGGATAGTCGGCGATGAGCGGCCGGGCGGCCGAGATCTTGGAGATCAGCGTGGACTTGCCGGCGTTGGGAAAGCCGACGAGGCCGACGTCGGCGATCAGCTTGAGTTCCAGGAAGAGCTCCTTCTCCTCGCCCGGCCTCCCGGGCTCCCATTCGCGCGGCGTCTGATGGGTGGCCGTGGCGTAGGAGGCGTTTCCCCGCCCGCCCTTGCCGCCCTTGGCCGCGGCGAAGCTCAGGCCGGGCTGGAGGAAATCGAAGAGCAGCCCGTCCTTGCCCTTCTCCCTGACGACCGTGCCCACGGGCACCGGGAGTCGCAGGTCGGCCCCCCGCTTTCCGGTGCGGTGACTGCCTTCGCCGGGCATTCCCTTTTTGGCCCTGAGGAGGGGATGAAACCGGAAATAGGCCAGGGACTGGACGCTGGGGTCCGAGACGAAAACGACGCTTCCCCCGTCCCCGCCGTGCCCGCCGTCGGGCCCGCCCCTGGGAACCTTGTATTCGCGGCGGAAGCTGACACAGCCGTCGCCGCCCTTCCCCGCCTTGGCCACGACCTCGACCTGGTCAATGAACATAGGGATCACCGGTGCCGGATCGGGATAGGGAAAATGCTCTTTTCAGGAAAAGGAATGAAACGGGCGCTTTGATGTCGACCTCAAGCGGGCAGGACGGAAATGACCTTGCTTCCCTTCCCCTTATTGACAAAATGGACGATCCCCTTGATCAAGGCGAACAGGGTGTCGTCTTTCCCCCGGCCGACATTCAGGCCCGGCTTGATGGGCGTTCCCCTCTGCCGGACGAGAATCGAACCGGCGTTGACGGCCTGGCCGCCGTAGCGCTTGACGCCAAGCCTCTTGCCCGCACTGTCCCTGCCGTTGCGCGCGCCGCTGCCTGCTCTTTTATGGGCCATGACTTACTCCTTGGTCGCTTTCTTCGGTTTGGCGGCCGGCTTTGCCGCGGGCTTCTTGCCGACGGTCCTGGCCGCGGGCTCGGCCTTGACGGCCTTCTTGGCCTTGGGGGCCGCCTTCTTGGGGGCGGGCGCCGCTTTTTCAGGCGCCTTGACCTCCGCCTTGGCTTCGGGGACCGCCTTCGGGGCGGCCGGAACCGGCTTCGGGAGGGGGGCTTCCTCGGCGGGAGCGAGGCTCTTGTCGGGGTAAATGCCCTCGACGCGGACCTTGGTCAGCTGCTGCCGGTGGCCGCGGGTCCTGCGGAACTGTTTCCTCCTCTTCTTCTTGAAGATGAGGACCTTTTCGTCCTTGTATGTCTCGATAACCTCGGCCCGGACCATGGCGTTTTCCAGGACGGGAGTGCCCACCAGCACCTTTTCCCCGTCCTCGATCAGGAGGACCTGGTCAAAACCGAATTTCCGGCCGTTTTCGGCGTCGAGTTTCTCCACCGAAAGAAGATCGCCTTCCTTCACTCGATACTGTTTTCCGCCTGTCAGGATCACTGCGTACATTGGCACTGCCTTTTGTTGGGATAAAAGTAGGACGTTAAATTTAACATAGGGCGGGCCGAAAGTCAAATTCCGGCTGGCTTGACACCGCGCCTTCTTTTCCCTACGCTTAAAAGGCCGTTTCCCCTGGGGACGGCGGGACGCGGGCGGTTAGCTCAGTGGCAGAGTATCGGTCTTACAAACCGGGGGTCGCAGGTTCGAACCCTGCACCGCCCACCAAACGGATCCCGGGCGGGGCCCCTTCCGGCCGCGGGCGCGTGCCCGAGGGCCCGCCTCCGCCCCTCTGAACGAGACATTTTCGCGATGCATGAGGACCCCATGAGCACTGTCAGCGAGCCCCGGAAGGCCCAAACGCCGCTCCCTAAGACCGCCCTTCTCCTTCTCGTCTTGTCCATCATCCTGTCGGCCGCCGGCCTGGCAGGTTTCATCTATCTCTTCGTCCGGGACTTCAATATCTACTGGTTCATCTTATCCCCGATCATTATCGCCTTGTATCAGGCTCCCGCCGTCCTCGTCTTCTGGTTTTACAAAAGACGGCGCGCCGCCGCGGCGCGATCAGGGGATAAGGAGGAAGGGCGGCCGGCCGATGGTCGGTCCTGACGCCGGGGCCCCGGCGGGACATCCGTCAGGCCCCACGGCGCGAACCGAGAGAGAGAGGCAAGCGCCCCCGACGGGATTCGAACCCGTGTTGCTGCCTTGAAAGGGCGGTGTCCTGGGCCTCTAGACGACAGGGGCGGAAAGAATGAGCCGTGCTGGACTCGAACCAGCGACACCCGGCTTAAAAGGCCGGTGCTCTCCCTCTGAGCTAACGGCCCGGAAAAAAAGCCTATTATATAGAATGAGAAAAAAGAGTCAAGGCGTCCCGTTAATGGGCTCGCCTTCTCAGGCGACCGGCTCGAAGCGGGTGATGACCCAGCGGCTCGGCAGTCTCTGGCCGGTTTCGCTCTTCATCTCATACATTCTCATCGGCAGGCGGTAGGTCTTGACCTGCCCCTGCTTGGTCGTGACCTTGACGACGACGTCCTTGGAATGGACGTTCCCGGTCAAGTCCCTGATGGTGGGCAGTTCCCGCAGGCCGAGAGAGAAGAGCGTGGCCTGTTCTTCGGCGGCCGCGGCGGCCTTGGCGTCGCTGTAGGCCTTCTTGTATTCCTTCATCTTGGCGTATTCGGTGTCGTAATTCGCCTGCGCCACTTCGATCTTCTTCTTGGCGTCAACCTTGGCCCCGGCCGACCGGGCCAGGTCGAGCTCGTCCTTGGCGTTGGCGAGAATCGTATCGGCATCCATCGTCGGCCCGATCTGGGTGTCCTGGGCCTTCTTGGCGTCGAGCTCCTTCTTGTTGAGATCGGCGAGCACGAGCGGCTCGATCTTCTCGGCGCTGACGCTGACAATCTGCCAGGAGCCGAGATCCCACTGGGCCGGCTCGAGGGCCATGGAGGCCATCGTGGCGTTATCATTCATGCTGACGGCGTTGAAATACCTGGAGAGGAGCGTTTTTTCAGGGTTTGAGGAACAGCTCTGCAAGACAAAAAAAGCAACGAGGATCCCGAATGCAATGAATGTCTTTTTTTTCATAATTCCTCCTTTTTAGGGTCCTATACGGAATGCTTTCGCCTCATCTTACCTTTTTTCCAAGGAAAAATGCAAGTCCTAAAATCGCCGCGCCGGCCATGCGACGCCGCGGCCGAATTCGGCGGTCCGGACGGATCCGGCCTAGTTTTTTTGACGGCTCCTTTGTGCTAAACTATACCGCCTTAAGATGGGGAGTAAACATGGAACATGACAAAGAGATCATCCTGAAGCACCGGAAGGACCCGTCTCGACTCCTGGACATCATCCGGGACGTCCAGGCCCGGTCGGGCCGCGTCTCCGCGGAGGCGGTGGCCGAGATCGCCCGTCACCTCAAGCTCTCCGAGGCCGACGTCCGGGGGGTCGTGACTTTTTATCATTTCTTCTCCCTTTCCCCCCGCGGCTCCGCCGTCATCTACCTGAACGACGCCGTCACCGCGCGGATGAAAGGCCGGGCCGCCGTGGCCCGGGCCTTCGAGGAGGAGGCGGGGTGCCGCTTCGGCGAAGTCGCGCCGGACGGCCTCATCGGCCTCTTCCCGACGTCCTGCATAGGGATGAACGACCAGGAGCCGTCGGCCATCGTCAACGGGGTCGTCTTCACGAACCTGACGGCGGCCAAGGCCCGGGACATCGTCCGAGGCCTGCGGGCCGGACGGTCCGCCCAGGACCTGGTCACGGCCTGCGGCGACGGCGCCAACCAGTCCGACCTCGTCCGGGCGATGGTCTCCAACAACATCCGCCGGCGCGGCCCCGTCCTCTTCGGCCCCTTCGAGTCCGGCGCGGCCGTCCGCAAGGCCGTCTCCATGAAGCCGGAACAGGTCATCGACGAGATCAAGAAGGCCAACCTGCTGGGCCGCGGCGGGGCCGGCTTCCCGACCGGCCTCAAGTGGGATTTCTGCCGGAAGGAGAAGGCCGACCGGCATTACGTCGTGTGCAACGCGGACGAAGGGGAGCCCGGCACGTTCAAGGACCGGGTCATCCTCACCGAGCTCGCGCGGCTCCTCTTCGAGGGGATGGCCGTGGCCGGCTACGCGGTCGGTGCGCGGGAGGGCATCCTCTACCTGCGGGCCGAGTATTCCTATCTCAAGCCTTATCTCGAATCCGTCCTCGAGGCCCTGCGGGCCGAGCGCGTCCTCGGGAAAAAGATCGCCGGCTCCGCCGGCTTCGATTTCGACATCACCATCAAGTCCGGCGCGGGCGCCTATATCTGCGGCGAGGAATCCGCCCTCCTGGAATCGGCCGAAGGCAAGAGGGGCGAGCCGCGCGACAGGCCGCCGTTCCCGGTCTCGGTCGGCTACCTCAATCAGCCGACGACCGTCAACAATGTCGAGACGCTGTGCACCGCCGCCCAGATCCTCGTCCACGGCGCGGCCTGGTTCACGTCCATGGGGACGTCGAAGTCCGCCGGGACCAAGCTCCTGAGCGTTTCCGGGGACTGCGCCGCGCCGGGCGTCTATGAAGTCGAGTTCGGCCTGACCATCCAGGACATCCTGAACATGGCCGGGGCGCCCGAGGCCAAGGCCGTCCAGGTCGGCGGCCCCTCCGGGACGTGCCTGGCGAAGTCCGGGTTCCAGCGGAAGATCTGCTTCTCCGACCTCTCGACCGGCGGCTCCATCATCATCTTCGGACCCGACCGCGACATCCTCGAAATCGTCGGAAATTTCATGGACTTCTTCGTCGAGGAGTCGTGCGGCTGGTGCACGCCCTGCCGCGCGGGGAATGTCCTGCTGAAGAAGAAGCTCGAGAAGATCGTCAACGGCCGGGGCGACGAACAGGACCTCAAGGACCTCGAGGCCTGGGGCAAGCTGGTGAAAACCATGAGCCGCTGCGGCCTGGGGCAGACCTCGCCCAATCCCATCCTGACCACGCTCCAGAACTTCCGCGAGCTGTACGAGGCGAAAGTCCGGAAGGGCGCGGATTTCGTCGCCGATTTCGACCTCAAGGACGCTATCCAGGACGGCTGCTCCGCCGCCCACCGCCAGCCCGAGTGCAAGGAGTCCCTCCATGACTGAGATCCATTTCACCATCGACGGCAAGGAATGCCACGCCAAGCCGGGCCAGACCATCGTCGAGGCGGCCAAGGCCAACGGCGTCTATATCCCCGTGCTCTGCCATTATGAAGGGCTCAAGCCCGTCGGCAGCTGCCGCATCTGCACCGTCCGCGTCGCCGGGCGCACCATGGCCGCCTGCACCCAGCCCGTGGCCGAGGGCATGGCCGTCGAGAACACGGCCCCCGACCTCGAGGACATGCGCAAGGCCCTCATCGAGATGCTCTTCGTCGAGGGCAACCACATGTGCCCGACCTGCGAGAAGAGCGGCAACTGCGAGCTCCAGGCCCTGGCCTACCGCTACAGGCTCCTGGCGCCCCGCTTCCCCTATCTGTTCCCGGTCCGGGAGCTCGACGCGTCGAGCCCGCGGATCATGCTCGATCGCAACCGCTGCATCCAGTGCCTCCGCTGCGTCCGGGCCGTCCGGACCAAGGACGGCCGGAAGATCTTCGCCGCCGAGGGGCGGACGCGGCACGTGACCATCGACGCGGACCGCGAGCTGGCCGCCAAGCTCGGCGAGGACGAGGCCCGGCGCGCCATGGACATCTGTCCCGTGGGCGCCATCCTGAAGAAGGAAATCGGCTTCGCCGTGCCCATCGGCAAGCGGAAATTCGATAAAAAGCCCATCGGCAGCGACATCGAGCAAGGCTCCCAGAGGTAAGATCATGAGCAAACCCGTCATCGCTACCGCATCCTTGGCCGGCTGTTTCGGCTGTCACATGTCCCTGCTCGATATCGACGACCGCATCCTCAAGCTCATCGAGCTCGTCGAGTTCAACAAGTCGCCGATCGACGACATCAAGAAATTCACCAAGCCCATCGACGTGGCCCTGATCGAAGGCGGCTGCTGCAACAGCGAGAACGTCGAGGTCCTCCGGTCCTTCCGGAAGAACGCCAAGGTCCTCGTCTCCGTCGGCGAGTGCGCCATCATGGGCGGCCTGCCGGCCCTGCGCAACGGCATCCCCCTCAAGGAATGCCTGGACGAGGCCTACATGAACAGCCCCACCGTGGACCCGGCCGACCGGCTCATCCCGAACGACGAGGAGCTGCCCATCATCCTCGATAGAGTCTATCCCTGTCACGAGATCGTCAAGGTCGACCACTTCCTGCCGGGCTGTCCGCCCTCGGCCGACCTCATCTGGGAGGCCCTGACGGCCCTCGTCGAGGGACGGCCTCTGAACCTGACCTACGACCTCATCAAGTTTGACTGAAGGACATACGAGCATGGCACGCAAGATCACGATCGAACCCATCACGCGAGTCGAAGGCCACGGGAAGGTTACCATCCACCTGGACGACAAGGGGAAGGTCACCCAATCCCGCTTTCATGTCGTCGAGTTCCGCGGCTTCGAGCGGTTCGTCCAAGGACGGCCGTACTGGGAGGCGCCGGTCCTCGTCCAGAGGCTGTGCGGCATCTGTCCCGTCAGCCACCACCTGGCCGCCGCCAAGGCCATGGACGTCGTCGTCGGCACGGGCCCCATGGGCCTGACGCCCACGGCCGAAAAGATGCGGCGCCTCATGCACTACGGCCAGATGCTCCAGTCCCACGCCCTCCATTTCTTCCATCTCGCCTCGCCCGATTTCCTGCTGGGCATGGACGCGGACCCGGCCGTGCGGAACGTTATCGGCGTCGCCGCCCTGAACAAGGACCTGGCCGTCCAGGGGGTCCTGCTCCGCAAGTTCGGGCAGGAGATCATCCTGGCCACGGCGGGCAAGAAGATCCACGGCACTGGCGCCGTCCCGGGCGGCGTCAACAAGAACCTGAGCCCCGAGGAGCGGGACCTCTTCCTCAAGGGCCCGGCCCCCCTCACCATCGACCAGATGATCGCCTGGTCCCAGGCCGCCGTCGATCTCTTCAAGGACTATCACAAGAAGAACAAGGCCGTCGTCGACGGCTTCGCCGAATTCCCCTCGAACCACCTGAGCCTCGTCCGCAAGGACGGCGCCCTCGACTTCTACCACGGCGTCCTCAGGGCCGTCGACGCCGACGGCCACAAGATCCTCGACGACGTGGACTACCAGGACTACCTCGAATACATCGGCGAGGAGATCCGCTCCTGGAGCTACATGAAGTTCCCTTATCTCCGGTCGCTCGGCAAGGCGACCGGCTGGTACCGGGTCGGGCCGCTGGCCAGACTCAACACCTGCGATTACATCCCGTCGCCCCTGGCCCAGAAGGAGTTTGAGATCTACAAGGCCTACACCGACGGCAAGCCCAACAACATGTCCCTCCACACCCATTGGGCCCGGCTGATCGAACTGCTCCACGCGGCCGAGGTCGTCAAGGAGCTCCTGCTCGACAAGGACCTCCAGGGGACCAAGCTCGTCAAGAAGGGCAAGCGGGCCGCCGAGGGCGTCGGCCTCGTTGAGGCGCCGCGCGGCACGCTCTTCCACCATTACCGGGTCAGCGCCGACGACCAGATCACGATGGCCAACCTGATCGTCTCGACGACCAACAACAACGAGCCCATGAACAGGGCCGTCCAATGGGTGGCGGAAAACGCCCTTTCGGAGAAGCCCGAGATCACCGAGGGGATGCTGAACCGGGTCGAGGTGGCCATCCGGGCCTACGATCCCTGCCTCAGCTGCGCCACGCACGCCGTCGGCCATATGCCTCTCGAGGTCACGCTGTGCGATGTGAAAGGCAACGTCCTCCAGCGAAGGGTCCGCTGAAGCCCCGGTCCGGGAAAGCGCTCCGCCGCGTCCTGGTCATCGGGATCGGCAATCCCGGCCGCGGGGATGACGGGCTGGGAGCCGCGGCCGTCGAACGGCTGGAATTCCTGGGCTTGGCGGGCGTGACCTGCGACGCCAACTACCAGCTCAATATCGAGGACGCCCTGGCTTGCTCGCGCCACGACGTCGTCGTCTTCGTCGACGCGGGCCGGAACCTGCGGGCGCCGTTCACCTGGACGAGGGTCAGGCCGGAGCCGGACCTGCCGGCCATGACGCACGCCATGGGGCCGGGCGCCGTGCTGGGCGTCTGCGCCGGGCTCTACGGCCGGAAGCCGGAGGCCCACCTGTTGGCCATCCGGGGCCGGCGCTGGGACGTCGGCGAGGGCCTCACGCCGCGGGCAGAGAAGGATTTGCGGGAGGCCGTCATCTTCCTCGAAAGGTTCGTGAAAAAGGCCTCCGCCGGGAAAGGACATCAGTCATGACAAAGAAGGACGTTCTCGTCCTCAAGGACCTGCTCGGCACCAACAACCAGATCGCGGCCGAAATCCGCCGCGAGCTCCGGGCGCGCGGCATCCTCTGCGTCAACCTCCTGAGTTCGCCGGGCTCGGGCAAGACCACCGTCCTCGAGGCCCTGGCCGGCCGGCTGGGCGGCCGTCACCGGATGGCCGTCATCGAAGGGGACATCGAAACCGAGCGCGACGCCGAGCGCATCCGGGCGCGGGGCATCCCGGCCTGGCAGATCACGACGGGCGGGGCCTGTCATCTCGAGGCGAAGATGATCGGCAAGGTCCTCGCGGACGTGCCTGCGGACATCGATTTCCTGTTCATCGAGAACGTCGGGAACCTGGTCTGCCCGGCCGGCTACGATCTCGGCGAGAGCCTCCGCTGCGTCCTCCTCTCGTCGCCCGAGGGGGACGACAAGCCCAAGAAATACCCCCGCGCCTTCCTGACCGCCGACGTCCTCCTCCTGACCAAGTCCGATCTCCTGCCCGTCCTGCCCTTCGACCCGGAGAAGGCCGCAGCGGAAGCCCGGACCCTCAACCCGCGTCTCAAGGTCTTCCGCGTCTCGGCCCTCAAGGGCGAGGGGATGGACGAGCTGGCCGCTTACTTCTCCGACGCCCTGGCCCGGGAGCGGGCCCGCCGTGCATGAACTTTCGCTCGTCGCCGGTCTCTTCGATGTCCTCGAGGAAAAAGCCCGCGAGCAGAACGCCATCCGGATCACGTCCGTGAAGCTCCGCGTCGGCCGCCTCTCGGGGGTCGTGCCCGAGCTCATCGAATCGGCCTTCGATTCGTTCAAGAAGGGGACGCTGGCCGACGGCGCCCGCCTGGAGATCGAGGTCGCCCCGTTCGATTTCCGGTGCCGCAAGTGCGGCGGCATGGCCTTCGATGGCGAGCCGGCGGCGGCCTGCGCCGCCTGCGGCTCGACGGACATCGAGCTCATCGGCGGCATGGACCTCGTCATCGAAAAAATCGAGATCGAAATCCCCGATCCTTGACCCGCGGCACGGCCTTTTCCGACTCCTTGACGTCCGTTCCCGGCGCGCTGTATACTCCCTCCAAAGCCTGCGCATGACTGTCTGTGGCGTTGGGGGCCATCAGCGACAAGCGGCCATGAGCAGGCTGTTCGATTTTCAAGGAGGGATTATCCATGCCTAAGACGTTGTTCGTCGCCGGCGCTGTCCTGGCCGCGCTTCTCGCCGGAGCCTGCAAGAGCTCCACGGGTCCGAGCACCGACAGCCTCGTGGGAACGTGGGACGCCACGAAGGCCGAGTACGTGAAGGTCTCCGACACCGGGACCAAGGTCGACGTCGTCGCCGAAGGATCCACGGTCAGCCTGGTGCTCACGGCGAGCACGTTCACTTTCACCGTCGACGACGCCAGGGCCGAGCAGACCACCCTGACGGGGACCTGGACGAAATCCACGGACACATTGACGCTGGAGCCGTCCGGGGTGAGCTATACGATCGTCTTCGAGATGACCCTCAACGGTTCGACGCTGACCCTCGACGGCGGGGGAGTGATGTTCGATTTCACGTCCACCGGGACGTTCGAGGACGCGACGCTGAACATGGTGCTCACCAAGTAGGAGGTCTTCCCAGGCACTTGACAAAGCCAAATTCGTTCTGGTATAAACCCTATCTTATTCAACGGCGTTTGGCTCTTTGGAGTTGATACATTAGCCGCCAAAAGTCTTCTGCCGCGATAAGGTTATCGCACGTCGGCCGGCCGAATCACCCTCCCTCCGCTCTGCCGATTTTTGTTCCCGCCTCGCCCCTGTTTTCCGGTTTTCCCGCCGCCGCCGACAACCCCGCCTTCGATTCCACAGATTCACAGGAGGGATAATTTTGGACGCCGACAAAAGCAAGATCTCCGCCATCGTCAAAAAGCACAAGGGACTCAAGAAGAACCTGATCGCGATCCTTCTCGACATCCAGGACGCGTATCATTATCTTCCCGCCGATTCCCTCCGCTCCGTCGCCAACGCCCTGGGCATGTCCCTGATCGACGTCCTCGGCGTGGCCACCTTCTACCGGGCCTTCAGCCTGACGCCGCGCGGCAAGCACACCTGTCTCGTCTGCCTGGGGACGGCCTGCCACGTCCGCGGCGGGCCGAAGATCCTCGAGGAGCTCGAGCGGCGCCTCGAGGTCAAGGCCGGCGAGACGACCAAGGACAAGAAGATCACGCTGGAGACCGTCGCCTGCCTCGGCTGCTGCGCCATAGGCCCCGTCATCGTGGTCGACGACGCCTACTACGGTCACGCGACCATCCGGAAAGTCGGTACGATCCTGAAAAAGTACCAGGGAAAGGAAAGCTGATGGCCGAAAAGAAGAAACTCCGCATCCAGGATCTGGCGAAGATCCGGGAAAAGACCAAGGCCCTGACGACCATCCGGGAAAGCGAGGGCCGGGCCAAGATCACGGTCCACATGGGCACGTGCGGCATCGCCGCCGGCGCCCGCGAGGTCATGGAAGCCCTCCTCGCCGAAGTCCGAAAAAACAAGGTCCAGGATGTGATCGTCGCGACCTCCGGCTGCGCCGGGCTGTGCAACCGGGAGCCGATGGCCACGGTCGAGTTCAAGGGCCAGCCTCCGGTCAAATACGTCGACCTCACGCCGCAGAAGATCAGGAAGATCTTCGCCGAGCACGTCCTTTGCGGCCGCCTGGTGCCCGAATACGCCCTGGCGGTCGGAAGCGAAACCGTGTACTGAGGGGGAGCCTTGAAACAATATCGAGCACATCTTCTCGTATGCGCCGGCACCGGCTGCGTCTCCTGCGGGGCCTTCAAGATCAAGGAGGCCCTCGAGCAGGAGATCCACAAGCGCAAGCTCCAGGACGAAATCCTGGTCATCGCCACGGGCTGCAACGGGTTCTGCGAGAGGGGCCCGATCCTCATGGTCCATCCCGACGGCGTCTTCTACCAGCAGCTCAAGCTCGAGGACATCCCGTTCCTCGTCGAAGAGCACCTGATCAAGGGCCGCCCCGTCAAGAAGTTGATGTACATCCCGCCCGCGGAGAAGGACCCCATCCCGAGGATGAAGGACATCGAGTTCTTCAAGCACCAGCGGCTCATCGTCCTTCGTAACAGAGGACGGATCGATCCGGAAAAGGTCGAGGAGTACATCGCCTTCGACGGCTACGAGGCCCTGGCCAAGGCCCTCTCGGAGATGAAGCCCGAGGAGATCGTCAAGGAGATCACCGAATCCGGCCTGCGCGGCCGCGGCGGCGCCGGCTTCCCCACGGGCAGGAAATGGGCGGCCGCGCGCGCCGCCAAGGGCGCGCCCAAGTACATCATCTGCAACGGCGACGAGGGCGATCCGGGCGCGTTCATGGACAGGTCCGTCCTCGAGGCCGATCCCCATTCGGTCCTCGAAGGCATGATCATCGGAGCCAAGGCGGTCGGCGCCGAGAAGGGCTTCGTCTACATCCGGCACGAATATCCCCTGGCCCTGAAGCGCATGGCGATTGCCATCGATCAGGCGCGGGATTACGGCCTGCTCGGCGAGGACATCCTCGGCACCGGGTTCAATTTCGACCTCGAGATCGTCGCGGGCGCGGGCGCCTTCGTTTCGGGCGAGGAGACGGCCCTGATCGCCTCGATCGAGGGCCGCATCGGCATGCCCCGCCAGCGTCCGCCCTTCCCCGCCCAGAAGGGACTGTGGGGCAAGCCGACGGTCATCAACAACGTCGAGACTTGGGCGACCGTCCCGAACATCATCCTCCGCGGCGCCAAGTGGTTCTCGGCTCTCGGCACGAAAACAAGCAAGGGCACGAAGATCTTCTCGCTCGTCGGCAAGATCAACAATACGGGCCTGGTCGAGGTCCCCATGGGCATCACGCTCCGGGACATCGTCTACGGCATCGGCGGCGGCATCCCCAACGGCCAGGACTTCAAGGCCGTCCAGATCGGCGGGCCCTCGGGCGGCTGCCTCCCGCCCAAGCTCCTGGACCTGCCCGTCGACTACGAGAGCCTGACGGAGGCCGGGGCCATGATGGGCTCAGGCGGCATGATCGTCATGGACGATAAGACCTGCATGGTCGACATCGCCAAGTATTTCCTGAACTTCCTCCGCGACGAGTCCTGCGGCAAGTGCGTCTCCTGCCGCGAGGGGACGCAGCGGATGTGGGAGATCGTCAAGAAGATCACCGAGGGCAAGGGCACCGAGGAAGACCTGGCCCTCCTCGAGGAGGTCGCCCGGACGTGCAAGGACGCCTCGCTCTGCGCCCTCGGCCAGACGGCGGCCAATCCCGTCCTGACCACGCTCCGCTATTTCCGCCACGAATACGAGTCCCACGTCCTCGACAAGCGCTGCCCGGCGGGCGTCTGCAAGGCCCTCATCCGCTACGTGGTCCTGGCCGAGAAGTGCACGGGTTGCCAGTCCTGCAAGAACGCCTGCCCGAAGCAATGCATCAAGGGAACGCTCAAGGACGTCCACCTCATCGACCAGACCAATTGCATCAAGTGCGGGGCCTGCCAGGAGGCCTGCCGGTTCGAGGCCATCGAGGCCCAGCGCGAAGAAGCCATCACCATCGTCTGAGGAAAAGCATGATCACCTTTCGCATGAACGGTTTGGAAGTGAGCGCCGAGGAGGGTTGGACCATCCTCGAAGCCGCCAAGTTCTACGGGCTCGAGATCCCGACCCTGTGTTATTACGAAGGGCTGACCCCCTACGGCGGATGTCGGCTCTGCGTCGTCGAGATCGGCGAGGGAGCCAGGGCCAAGCTCGTCTCCTCCTGCACGTACATTGTCGAACCGGGGCTGGTCGTCCGGACGGACACCAAGCGGGTCATCGCGGCCCGCAAGATGATGATCGAGCTCATGGTCTCGGTCGCGCCCGGCTCCAAGGTTCTCCAGGACCTGGCCTCCCAATTCGGCGTGACCAAGGTGCGGTTCGAGCCCCGGAACGAGGAATGCATTCTTTGCGGCCGGTGCGTCCGGATGTGCGCCGAGCAGATGGACGGCAAGGCCATCGGTTTCCAGCAGCGGGGCTACAAGAAAAAAATCTCGACGCCCTTCGACCTCAAGTCGGCGGAGTGCCGACTGTGCGGCGGCTGCATCTACGTCTGCCCCGTCTGCCAGCTCAGGTGCCAGGGCCCGAAGGCGGAGACGGTCCTCTGCAACGGGTGCCTGGCCATGGACCCGACTTGCCTCGACCATTACGACGACCTGCAGTGCTGGATGTACGACGCCGGCCGGTGCGGCACATGCGTCCGGGAGAAAACCGGGTCGCGGCCCTGATTCATGACCATGGGGATAAATCAAGATAAATCAAGAAAGGATATGAGGAGGTAATTTCATGCCGAGTTTCACCAAAATCAACCGGAGCGCAGCGACACTGACCAAGAACAGGACCGAGGGATCCATCAGTCCCTTCAGCGGGATGTGCGTGACCTGCGTCGACGGGTGCATCGGGATGTGCGAGATCGGGAAGTCCGCCTACCGGGGGGCCGAGGTCCTCTACCCGCAGCCCTTCGGGATCATCACGGCGGGCTGCGAGAAGGACTACCCCGTCGACCTGTCCCACTTCAGCATCATGGGCACGGCCAAGGGCGCCTGCGGCGTTCCGGCCGACAGCGACAAGGCGACCTTCGAAAAGGTGACCATCGAGACCAAGATCGGCCGCGGCGAGGGGATCAAGCTCAAGGTCCCCTACATCATCGCCGGCATGGGCTCGACGAACGTCGCCAAGCAGAACTGGGCCGGGCTGGCCATCGGCTCGGCGATCTCGGGCAGCATCCTGACCGTCGGCGAGAACGTCTGCGGCATGGACGACGACTCCGAGATCAAGAACGGCCGGGTCGTCCGCTCGCCCGACATGGAGATGCGGGTCAAGCTCTACAAGGACTGGCAGGAGCCCGGCTACGGCGCCGTCGTCGTCCAGTCCAACGTCGAGGACATGCGGCTGGGAACGCAGGAATACGCCCTCGACAAGCTCGGCGTTGAAACCGTCGAGCTCAAGTGGGGCCAGGGCGCCAAGGACATCGGCGGCGAGGTCAAGATCAAGACCCTCAAGAAGGCCCAGATGCTCAAGAAGAGGGGCTACATCGTCCTGCCCGACCCCGAGGATCCGAACATCATCGCGGCCTTCGAGAAGGGCAGCTTCAAGGAGTTCGAGCGCCACTCCCGCCTGGGAATGGTCGACGAAGACTCCTTCATGAAGCGGGTCAAGGAGCTGCGCAAGTACGGCGCCAAGCACGTCTTCCTGAAGACGGGCGCCTACCGGCCGGCCGACCTGGCCCGGGCCGTGAAGTACGCCTCCATGGCCAAGCTCGACCTCCTGACCGTGGACGGGGCCGGCGGCGGCACGGGCATGAGCCCCTGGCGGATGATGAACGAATGGGGCATCCCCTCGGTCGAGATCTGGTCGCTGACCTACAGATACGCCGCCCAGCTCAAGAAGCAGGGCGAGTTCGTCCCCGACATCGCCTTCGCCGGCGGCATCACCTTCGAGGACCAGATCTTCAAGGCCCTGTCCCTCGGCGCGCCTTTCGTCAAGTGCGTCGGCATGGCCCGCTCGCCCCTGGCGGCGGCCATGGTCGGCAAGACGATCGGCAGCCGGATCACGGACGGCCAGATGCCCGTCTACGTCGAGCGCTTCGGCTCGAGCAAAGAGGAGATCTTCGTCACGGCCCCCGAGCTCAAGAAAAAGTACGGCAAGCGGTTCGACGACCTGCCGACGGGCGCCATCGGCGTCTACACCTACTTCAAGCGGCTGAGCCAGGGCCTGCGCCAGTTCATGGCGGGAGGCCGCAAGTTCACCCTGGACTACATCACCCGGGACGATCTCGCTTCCTTGACGAAGGAAGCGTCGGACATCAGCGGCATCCCGTACATCACGGACGTCGACAAGGCCGAGGTGCAGAAGATCCTCAAGGCCAAGTGATCGGGCGGCGGGACCCGGCGCCGCGACGGCCGCCGGGGTCCCGATCCGCGGGCTGAAATGACCTCCTTCTGGGAGGGACGAACGAGGGTTCGTCCCTCCCAGTTTTTTTATCCCCTCGCTCGGATATTTCCAGCGGTCCTCTCCTAAAATCATAGCCAGTTTGTGGATTATTCCTTCTTGACAGAACAAGGGTTCATCGATATAGTTTTTTTTGGCTGGGGACTGGTGATGGGATTACGGACCAATCAGAGACTTGAGGAGAGAGTTTTTATCGTATCGCTTTCTCTTCTTGGCACTTGGTTCTCGCTTCGCGCGGCGCAGGAGCCCGCTCGCGGCTCGACCGATCCTTTTCAACTGGCCCTGGCTCTGAAGTCCGGCAGGGAATATTCCCGCCGGCTCGAGCGGGCCGCCTTGGATTTCGTCTGCAGGGAGGAGGTCTCGGAACTGGTCGACCTGTCGCGGGACACCCCGAAGAGCATCGTCAAACAGAATCCAACTCCTGCAGTTATCAGCGGCGAAAGGAATGCTTACGATAGTCCTGACATCCAGTTCAACACGGGTTTGCCGAACAAGCAGAAAAAGAACACGTACCTTTATGACTATCAAATGGCCCGCCAAGGCGGCGCCGTCAAAGAGAACCGGGTTCTCCTCGAAGTGAACGGCAAGAAAGCCAAGGACAAAAAGGACCTTCAGGACAGGCTGGCCTTCCATTACTCCGATATCCTCCTCGCCTCCGTAAAGCTCCTCGATGAGAAATACCGGGATTATTATGATTATCGTATCATCGGCGAGGAGATTTCGGCCGGCGAGAAATGCTGGATCATCGATATCTCGCCCAGGCTGACGACCGGAATGTATCTGGGAGGCCGCCTCCGGTTGCGTCAAAAGGACGGGGCGATCCTGAGAATCGACTGGAACCCGGCGACCTTCGGCAATTATCAAGCCGTCCTGAGCCGGGCCGCCGCCTACAAGGCCAGTCCGCGGATCGTCTCGTACACGGAGTTCGGCGTCGAGAAAAGCGGCCTGTTGTTTCCGAGCACGGACCTGACCGAAGAAGCCTATGTTTCAGAAGATCAAAAAATATTCTTGAGAGTCCGTACGCAGGTCTCCTACAAGGAATACAAATTCTTCACTGTGGAAACGGAGACCGAATTCAAGAAAAGTCCGAAAGGAACCCCTCAAGGAGCTGGGGGAGCAGCGGGGTCTTCGTCCGCGGGCTGAATTGCCTCCGGTCGGCGGACGGAGGGACAATCCCTCGTCCCGCCGGTTTTTTTTGATCCTCCCGGGCGGAGCGAGCCTTGCCTGCCGCCCATCCCCCATAATATAATGGTCAATGGTGCCGGAGGCCTTCGGCCGGGACGGCGAGAGAGGATCTCTCAGAATCCGACGGGAGGTGGGGCCCGATGATCACCCTGAAAGACGTCATGGCGGGAATCAACGGCGAATTGCTGACGCCGTGCAGCCCTTCGGATATTCCCTGCCCCAAGGTCTTCGCCTCCGACCTCATGAGCGACGTCCTCTCCTCCGCCGAGCCCGGGACCTTCCTGGTGACGGGCCTGGCGAACCCCCATGTCATCTCCACGTGCGCTGTGGCCGACGTCGCCGCGGTCATTTTCGTCCAGGGCAAGCGTCCCGACACCGCCGCGATCGAGCAGGCCCGGGTGAATGGTCTGCCTCTGGTGGCGACGAACCTGCCGATGTTCGAAGCGTGCTCCCGGATCTCGGCCCTCTTCGAAGGCGGGCGCCATGGCCGGTAGGGCCGTCTTCCGCCAGGAATTCCCGGTCAAGGGAGGCGACTTCGCCAAGGCCGGCGCCGTCGCCTGCCGGATCAAGGAGCTCCTCAAGGAGCTGGGGATCGATGTCCTGACCGTGCGCCGGGCCGCCATCGCCTCGTACGAGGCCGAGATGAACGTCATTATGTACGCCTGGGAGGGCCGCATGAAGCTGGCCGTGAAGCTGGGCGAGATCCGGATCACCGTCGTCGACAGGGGGCCCGGCATCGCCGACGTCGGCCTGGCGATGACCGAGGGCTATTCGACGGCGACCGCCGAAATGCGGGAGCTCGGCTTCGGCGCGGGCATGGGCCTGCCGAACATCAAGAAAAACTCCGACGCCTTCCGCATCGACTCCGAAGTCGGCCATGGGACGCATCTCGAAATCACCATCCATACGAACGGGCACAACGCATGAACAAAAAACACCTCCACGCCATCCACATCACCCAGGACAAGTGCATCGGCTGCATCCACTGCATGGCCGCCTGCCCGACCAAAGCCATCCGGGTCAGGGACGGCAAGGCCAGGATCATCGACGAGCGGTGCATCGACTGCGGCGAATGCCTTCACGTCTGCCCGTACGACGCCGTCCACACGCACACGACCTCGTTCGCCGCCCTCGACGTCTTCGAGTACAAGGTCGCCATCCCCTCGACCGTGATCTACGGCCAGTTCGGCAGCGCCACCCTGCCCAACGAGATCTTGTCCGCGCTCCGCGCGGCCGGGTTCGACGAAGTTTACGACCCCAGCGCCATCTGCGAGCTCAACACCGCGGCCATCGAGGAGTATCTCAACGAGCACCCCCAGCCCCGGCCGTTCATCACCTCGACGTGTCCGGTCGTCATCCGCCTCATCCAGCGCCGCTACCCCGCCCTCTGCGGCCAAATCCTGCCCATCGAGCCGCCGCGGGAGATCGCGGCCAAGATCCTGCGGACGATCCTGCCCCGGGCCCTGAACCTCCCGCCCGAAAAGATCGGCATCATCCATCTGACGCCCTGCGCGGCCAAGATGGTTTCCATCAACCACCCCGCGACGCTCAAGAAGTCCTACCTCGACGGGGCCATCTCGATCCGCGACATCTACCCGCAGGTCCTCAACGCCCTCCGCAAGAGCCCGGACGACGCGCTCATGCGCCACCTCTTCCCGGAGACGCTGTTCAGCGGCATCGGCATGGGTTGGTCCCTCTCCGGCGGGGAAACGCGGGGACTCAAGAGCCACCGGGCCGTCGCCGTCTCGGGAATCCAGGACACCATGCGGGTCCTCGACCAGGTCGAGGCGGGCCTCCTCCAGGATATCGACCTGCTGGAGTGCACGGCCTGCCCGGACGGGTGCGTGGGCGGTCCGCTCCAGGTGGAGAACCGGTTCCTGGCCAAGAGCCGCATCCTCGAACTCGTCGCCGCCGCGGGCGACCGGGCGGTCGTCGACCAGAAGGACGTCAGCCGGCTCTACCACAAGAACTTCCTCTCTTTCGACCACCCCGTGACGTCCGTGGAAACGCCCCCACTCGACGCCGACCCGGCCAGGGCCATTCTCAAGGCGAAGCGCCGGGAGAAGCTGTTTCAGAAGCTGCCGCGTACGGACTGCGGCGTCTGCGGCGCGCCGGACTGCTGGACGCTCGCGGACGACATCGTCCGGGGCAAGGCGCGCCTATGCGACTGCCCCTTCGTCAAAGGAAGGAAGGAGAAGCGATGAACCTTTCGGACCTGGCCGCGCGTCTGGATCTCAGGGTTTATGCGGGGGAAGGCCGGCTCGACCGGACGGTCGGCGGCGGCTACGCGGGAGACCTGCTCAGCGACGTCATGGCCCATGGGCGCAAGGACGACCTCTGGATCACGATCCAGATCCATCCGAACATCGTCGCCGTGGCCGTCCTCAAGGAGCTCGCCGCGATCGTCATCGCCAACGGCCGCGAGCCGGCCGCCGAAACCGTCGAGCAGGCGGAGAGGGAGGGCGTGCCCATCCTCGGGACCACCGTCCATACCTATGAACTCGCGGGAAGGCTTCACGGGCTCGACGTCAAGGGATCTTGATGGAGCTCAGGCGGTTCCGGGCCGACCTCCACATCCATACCTGCCTGTCCCCCTGCGGGGAGCTTTCGATGTTCCCGAGCGCCGTCGTCGAGAAGGCCCTGGCCCTGGGGCTCGATATCATCGCCGTCACCGACCATAACGCGGCGGAAAACGCGGCCGCCGTGGCCGAGGCCGCGGCGGGGACCGCCCTGACGGTCTTGCCGGGACTCGAACTGGCGACGGAAGAGGAAGCCCATATCCTGGCCTGGTTCGAGGCCGGGACCGACCTTGGTCCTCTTCTCGCCGTCATTTACGAGAACCTGCCCGACGTCCTGTCCAAGCGGTCTCTCATCAAGGAGCAGGTGATCGTCGACGCGGAGGACGGGGTCACGGGATTCAATCCGCATTGCCTCATCGGCGCGACCCGGCTGGCCGCTGCGGCGGCCGTCGGCCTCATCCACCGCCATGGAGGCATGGCCGTCGCGTCCCACATCGACCGGGAGGCCTTCAGCCTCGTCTCCCAACTCGGCTTCATCCCCCCCGGCCTCGAGCTCGACGCCGTGGAGGTCTCGCCGCTCCGGTCCTTCGCCGACGCGCGGGCGATTTACGGCCCGCTGACGCCGCTTCCCTTCGTCCGCTTTTCCGACGCCCACCGGCCCGAGGAAATCGGGCAGGCGACGATGGAATTCCTCATGGCCGGGCCGCGCCTCGCGGAGATCCGTCTTGCCCTGGCCGGCCGGGACGGCCGGGAGGTCCGGCCGACATGATGGAGGATCTCTCCCTTCACCTCCTCGATCTCGCCGAGAACGCCATCGCGGCCGGGGCGACGCGGATCACCATCGCCGTCAACGAGAACGAGCGCCGGGACATCCTGACGATACGGGTGACCGACGACGGACGGGGCATGACGGAGGCGGAGCTCAAGCGGGCCCTCGATCCCTTTTTCACGACCAAGCACAAAAGGACGGGCCTCGGGCTGGCGCTTCTGGCCCAGACGGCCGGCCTCTGCGGCGGGGACGTGATCATCGAGTCTGTCGCGGAGAAGGGGACGAAGGTTACGGCGCGGCTTCGCTACGGCCACATCGACCGGCCGCCGCTGACGAAGATGGCGGAGACGATGATGATGCTGGTTTTCGGGCACCCGGAGATCGATTTCCGCTATCGCCATCGCCGGAACGGCCGGACCTTCAGCTTCGCCAGCCTCCCGTTCTTCGCGCCGCCGGGGCCGGCCTGGTCCCCGGAGCGGATCGGGAAGGTGCGCCGGGCCCTCCGGGCGGGCCTGAGGGGAATCGGCGCGTCCTGACCGGCTACCTCTTCTTCCCGGTGAACGGCGAGGCGAGGCGGTCCTCGACCCAGGCGCGGTCGACGGTCATTCCCCATTGGCTGTGTATCATGGGCGTGCCCGGATCGATCTTCAACGCCTCCTTGTAGCAGGCCAATGCCGCCGGGCGGTCACCGAGCAGATCCTTCATATGGCCCTGCCAGACCAGGGCGGCGAAGGCCGTCACGCCCGTCTTTTCCAGCGCGGCCGTCTTCTCGAAGGCCGCCAGGCTTTCCCGGTTATAACCGCTGTCGTAAAGCAGAAGTCCCAGCTTAAACCAGAAGCTCGCGTCTTCGATGGCGAGACCCGCCGTCTTCCGATAGACGAGAAGGGGCGTTTCGCCCTCCTTTTCCCAGTTCAGCCCGTCGACCATGTCTATGAGCTGGGCGGCGGTGGGATGCTCGGGCACGCGGACCCGGCTTCCCGGCGTGAAGGGCGTCTTCAGGCGTTCCTCCACCCAGGCCTTGTCCATGGTGATCTTGAACTGGTCGTGCCGCAGCGGCCGGTCCGGCGCGATGGCCAGCGCGGCCCTGTAATGGACGAGCGCGTCCGCCCGGCGTCCCTTGAGGTCGTCGAGGAGGCCGAGCCAGCCGAGCGCCCCGAATTTCCGCATGGGATCGACGTCGAGGCGGCCAACCTTCACAAAACAATCGGCGGCCTCGTCCAAGCGGCCGGCCCCGTAGAGGCCCCAGCCGAGGAAGTACCAGATCCTCGCGGCGGCGATGGGCTCGTTCTTGATGGCCGCATAAACTTCCGGAGTGTCGCCCGGGTCCAAACCGAAAGCGAGTTTCCCGGCCGCAGCCGCCGAGATCGCCGGCACGGGGGCGTCGACTCGGGCCAGCTTCTTCTCGGGATCGATGACGACGTCCCGCAGCCGCGACCGGCTCTTGAAGGTGAGAGTCGTGACGGCCCGCAGCCGGTCGGTCCGCGCCATCTCCGTCGAGGCGTCCTCGAAAACGGCCTGGACGGGCACCGGCATGGACATCGTCCCCAGCCGCTTGACCCGCACCTCCGAGATGAAGCCGCCGCTTCCGTCGGGCCGGCAGTCCTTGGCCTCGATGCCATAGCAGAGGTACTGGTTCGAGCGCACCCAGGCCTCGAAAAACCAACCCAGGTTCCGCCCGCTTTCGGCTTCCGCGACCGCCCGCAGGTCCCGCCAGCCGAGGCGCCGACCGCCGAAGTCCCGCAGGCAGCGCTTGTAGAACCGCAGGAAGACGTCGCGCCCGAGGACGGAATCGAGGGCGAAGATCGCCGCCGGCCCCTTGCTGTGGACGACCGTGTTGTTGAAGTCGAACTTGACCGTGTCCTCCCGGTCGGGCGGGGCGTCCAGGGTCATGTCGTAGTACATCGGGATGGCGCTGATGTAGTTCCCCATCCAGCCGGCCCGGCGGTCCGGATCGAAGCCGCGGACGGTCATGAATTCCGTATCGGCGAAGATGCCCATGGCGATCCAGGTCCAGGCGGGATTGTCGGCGTTGAGGACCCACTCGCCCCAATACTCATGGCCTATCTCGTGCGAGGTGATATGCTGCCAGTAGCGCGGCGACTCGCCGTCGACGTAGGTTTCCAGGCCGTGGATGGCGACGATGCCGGTCGCGACCGGGTAGCCGCCCCAGCGCCCCTCGCCGCCGGGGACGATATTCAGGAACGGGAAAGGATAAAAGCCCAGCCATTCCTTGTAGAAATGGACCGCATCGGCCGCGGTTTCCAGGCAAATGGCGGCGGCCTTGGCGCCCTTGTCGGTGAAGTACGAGGTGATCAGGACGCCGTCGGTTTCGCGTGAAGCGCTCTTGAGGCCGGGGGCGAGGCAGAGGCCAAACGTCCGGGCCGCGGCGGCCTCGTAGCGGCCCGTCTTCGGGTCGAGCCGGCCGCTGGCGACGACGCTCATGCCTTCCGGCGCCTCGATCTTCACGGAAAAGGCGTCGTGGCTCTCGAGGCCGTCCCACCAAAGGTGCGGATACCAGTTGGTGCGCAAAAATTCTGTCTGTTTCCGGGAGCCGCCCTCCCGCTGGCTGAAGGCGACCGTCAATTCGATCGTGGCGCCCGGAGCCAGGGCTTCGGGGAGCGTGATCATGATCGGCCGCGGCCGCGGATCGGACGGGGCCCCGTCCATTGGAAAGAGCCGCCGGCCGCCCGCCCTCACCTCGAGCGTCGAAGAGGGACCGGTGGTCCAGTCGAAGGCGACGACCCCGATGGGGGCGCGGCCCGTGTTTTTCAGGAAAATCGCTTCCCGCCCTTCGACGGCGGCCGCGGCGACGTCGACGCGGGCGTCGATGGCATAACGGCTTACCGGCGGCTCCGCCGGGGTGTAGAAGGAACCGGCGGACGGGGCGGCGGGCTGACGCTTCGCGGGCGCGCAGCCCGTGATCGCGAAAACGAGAACGCAACAGACGGCGATGGATGCGATTCTTTTCAAGTCATGCCTCTCTTTCGCTGAGCGCATTTTCGTAATCTCTCTCTATAATACGCTCGCCGGGCCGGATACGTTAGCGGGCGGATCTGAGTTTTTCCGTCCGGCCCGGACAGAATCGAGAGTTTTTCCGGATATCGATCGGGGCCGCGGCTTCATGCCTCAACCGCGCTGTTCCGGATCAGCTGATTTCGCCCGTGAGGTAAGCCCGGGTCCGGGCGTCGCGGGGATTGGCGAAGACCTCGGCGGCCGGGCCGTGCTCGACGAGCTCGCCAAGGTACAGAAAAACGATGTAGTCGGCGATCCGCCGCGCCTGCCGGAGGATGTGGGTCACGGCCACGACGGTGTAATCCTTCTTCAGCTCCATCAGCCGCCGCTCGACGTTCTGGCTGGACTGGGGATCCAGGGCGGAGGTCGGCTCGTCGCCCAGGATGATCTCGGGCTCGACGGCCAGGCCGCGGGCCAGGCAGAGCCGCTGCTGCTGGCCGACGGACAGCTCCGAGGCGGGATGCTGGAGCCGCCCCCGGACCTCGTCCCACAGCCCGGCGACCTTGAGGTAGTGCTCGACGGCGCGGTCGAGCCCGGCCCGCCCCCGGAGCCCGTGGATCCTGGGGCCGTAGGCGACGTTGTCGTAGATCGACATCGGCAGGACCTGGGGCTTCTGGGAGAGCAGGCCCATCTTCTTGCGGATCCGGGTGACTTCGATCCGCGCCCCGTAGATGTCCTCGCCGTCGACCAGGACCTCCCCTTCGACCCGGACGCCGTCGACGGTGTCGAGGAGGCGGTTGAGCGACTTGAGGAGCGTTGTCTTGCCGCAGCCGGACGGCCCGATGATGGCCGTGATCTTCCGCGCCGGGATGTCGAGGCTGATGTTCTTGAGCGCCACGTGTCTGCCGTAGTAAACGCTCAGGTTTCGAATGCTGATCGGGGTCTCGCCGTTCATCGGTTCTTTCCTTCTTTACTTGACGACATGTTTCGAGTATCTCCGGGTGATCAGCCGGCCGGCGGCGCTGATCAGCAGAATGATCAGCGTCAGCACGGCGGCCGAGGCGTAGGCCCTCGCCCGGACCTCGGGCAGGGGGCTGCCGAGCTGGAAGAAGATGGCCAGGGGCAGGGTCGCCGCCGGATCGAGGAGCGACGTCGGCACGCGGTCCGTGAAGCCGGCCGTAAAGAGGACCGAGGCCGCGTCGCCGATGCCCCGGCCGAAGGCCATGAGCACGGCCGTCAGGATGCCGGGCAGGCATTGGCGGACGACGACCTTGGCCGCGGTCTCGAAGCGCGTCGCGCCGAGCGAGTCCGAGGCCTCGCGGAGCTCCCTCGGCACCAGGCGCATGACCTCGTCGATGGCCCGGCTCATGATCGGAAACTCGAGCAGGGCCACCGTCAGGATGCCCGCGAGAAGAGACACCCGCAGGCCCAGGAACATCATGATCAGGAAGCCGAAGGCGCCGTAGACGATGGACGGCACGCCCCACAGGACGTCGAGCGAGAAGCGCGTCCAGACGGCCGTCTTCGAATCGCGGCCCTTGTAGAGGTTCAGGTAGAGGGCCAGCGGCAGGCTCAGGACGAGGGCCAGGGCGGTCGCCCCGGCGCCGAGGTAAAGGGAGCCGGCGATGGCGTTCAGGATGCCCCCTTCCTTGCCAAGGTAAAAGCCGCCCTTGGGCGTCCGGGTGATCATGGACAGGTTCAAGGCGGGCAGGCTCTTCCAGAGGATCGCGCCGACGATGACGAGCAGGCTGCCGATGACCAGGGCGGTCGAGCCCATCATCAGGACCTTGAACAGGATCTCGGTCCGCTTCCGCCTCCTCAGGGTCCCGTTGAGGCCGTTGGCGGTCATCGCGACCTCCTCTCGACCCTGACGAGGAAACGGCTGGCCAGGACGTTGAAAAAGAGGACGACGCCCAGGAGCACCAGTGCGGCCAGCATCAGGGCGGAGTCGTAGCGGGGGATGGACATCATCTCGCCGTAGTTGTTGGCGATGAGAGCGGGCAGCGGATAGCCGGGATCGAAGAGCGATTTCGGCGCGATCGGCACGTTGCCGGCGACCATCAGGACGGCCATGGTCTCCCCGAAGGCGCGGGAGAAGCCGAGGACCGAGGCCGCCAGGATGCCCTGGCTTCCCTTCCTGAGGACGACGTGCCGCGCCGTCTCCCAGCGGGTGGCGCCGAGCGACAGCGACGCCTCCCGGAGGGAGAGCGGGATGGAGGCGAAGACCTCGAGCGAGATGTGGATGATGGTCGGGAAGATCATGATGGCCAGCACGATGCCGCCGGCCAGGACGCTGTAGCCGCTCGAAGAGCGCCCGAAGAGCGGGGCCAGGACGTCGCCGACGAACGGCACGACGAGCAGGACGCCCCAGACGCCGAAGACGACGGACGGCAGGCCGGCCAGGACGTCGACGAGCGGCCGGGCGGCCTCCCGGATGAAGCGCGGCGCGAACTCCGAAAGGTAGATGGCCGTCAGGATGGAAATGGGGACCGCCAGGACGAGGGCCGTGACGGTCACCCAGACCGTGCCGGAGATGAACGGCAGGAGCCCGAACTCGCCCTTGAGCGGGTGCCAGGACGAGCCCAGAAGGAGGCGCGACAGCGGCTCCACCGCCAGGATCGCCCGGGACTTGAGGAACAGCCCGAGGACGATGAGCAGGACAAGGAAGCCCGGGAAAAACGAGAGCAGGGACATGCTCCGTCGGGCCCAGGCGTCCTTCAGCAGGCGTCTCATTTGCCCTTGTCCGTCCCTCCGAGAGCGGCCAGGCCCCGCGCAATCCGCTCGGGCCCGAGGGGAAGATACCCCTGTTCCGGCGCGTATTTCTGGCCCTCTGTCAGGACCCAGCGGATGAATTCGACGAGGAGCGCGTTCGAGGGCTTGCCCTTGACGACGAAATAGAGCTCGCGGGCCGGCGGAGACGGATAGACGTTCGCGGCGATGGCCTTGATGAGGTCGTCGCGCGAGGCGTAGACCGCTTCCGCCGGGTCGAGCCGGCCGTTGCCGTCGAGGTCGATGGGGCAGATCTCGAGCCCTTCCACCGGCTTCTTCGTCCTGGCGTCGTAAGCGAAATTGAGGTTGTTGAAGCCGATGCCCAGGGCGTCCCGCCTGACGGCCTCGGCCAGGCCGGGATCGCCGTAAACGCCGACGCCGCCAAGGTCTTCCTGCCGCTTGCCGAGATAAGCGGCCCAGGTCTCGGCGGCGCCGCAGGCGTCCGACCGCGTGTAGACGTGGATGGGCTCCTTCGTGTCGCGGCCGACGAGCAGGCCCCAGGAGGCGAGCGTCCTGGTGATCCAGATCGCGGCGAACTCTTCCTTCTTCAGGCCGCGCTTGAGAATTCCGGAGAGGACGGGATTACGGCTGCTCAGGGTCGGCACGACCGCGTCCTTAGTGACGGCCACGGCCAGGGCGCCCTTGGCCGTCTCGGCCGGATTGATCTCCCGGGAGACCATGCCGATGTCCACGACCCCGGCCAGGGCGTCGGCGATGCCCTTGCCCGCCCCGCCGGCCTGGACGTCGAGCCGGACGCCGGCATGGAGTTTCTGGAACTCCTCCGCCCACTTGAGGGCCATGGGATAGAGGGCCCAGGCGCCGGAGAGCGAGAGACTGCCCTTGAGCTCAGCCGCCGCGGCCTGCCGTGCGGGAGCGGCATGCACCGGGGCGGCCAGGCCGGCCCCGAGAGCAACCATCAGAATCAGAACCGTCTTTTTCATGCTATCCTCCGTCGGCCGTCCGTCAGAACGCGGCCTGGAACTGGGCCAGCAGGCCGGATTTCTGCCGCGCGCCGCCTTCGAGCAGGTGGATCTCGTAATTCACCTGGAGCTTTGTCTTGCCGATGATGAACCAGTTGAGGCCCGCCGCGAGCACCCTCGTCCCATTGCCGGCGATGGATCTGTCGAGATCGAGCGATTCGTACCGGACCAGAGGCTGCAGCCTGCCCCTCAGAACGAGACAGCCGCCCTGGACGTACCAGCCGGCCTTGGAGACGAGGTCGTCCTTGGCGTGGATATACTCGCTCTTGACCGTGACGCCCTTGAGGCTCAGCGCGGCCTCCAGGCCTTCCTTGTCCCGCGCGACGAGCGGGCTGTCCGCCGTGACGGTCTGCTTGCCGCGGTACAGGGACCCGCCGATGGCCAGGAACTTCAGCGGCCGGAGGACGACGCGGCCGCTGAAATCCTTATGGTTGTTCGTGTCGGACTTGTTGATGCCGGCCCCGTTGACGAGCCCGGCGGTGTATTCCAGGATGGACCAGCTGCCGTAGAGGACGGCCCCGACGTCCCGGCCCGAGGCGCCGTTGTCGCGGCCGGCGGCGAGCGAATCCACGACGGTCGTCCGGTTGATCAAATCGAGGTCGCCGGTCGAGGTGACGCTTTCGAGGCTGAAGGGGACGAGGAACTGGCCGAATCTCAGGCCGACGGCCTTCAGCGGCTCGAACTCGATTTGCGCGTCGAGCAGGACCGGAGATTTTGTTAGTTCCGTCTGGATTTTGAACCTCAGGTTCTTGATGATCCCGCCCGAAAGCGAGAGCCTGGCCCGCCGCAGGGAAAAGGTGTCCTTCTCATCCTTGTCCCATTCGGCGGCCATGAACTGGGCGTAGCCGCTGAGCTTCAGGCTCTTGGCGGCGGTCACGAGCGGCGACTCCTTCTTCTCCTCGGCCGCGGCCGGGCCGCAGAGGAGAGCGGCGGCGAGAAGGGCGAGCCCCGCCCGCGCGAGCTGCGATCTCTTCGTTCTTCCTCTCATCTCCTGTCCTTTCCGCGTCTTGAAATGAACTCCGGCCGGCGATAAGCTATCGGCTCTTCCGGCCTTTCGTCTTGGGCTTGGCCGCGGCGCCCCGCTTGGGCGCGGCGGTTTTTTTCACCAGGTCGGCGAACGTCGTCCGTTCCATGATCTCGGCGACCGCGTCCCGGACGTCCTTCCACAGCCAGCGCAGGCCGCACGTCGCTTCCATCGGGCACGTCTCGTGGGCCATGACGCTGACGCAGTCGATGGGGGCGAGGGGGCCGTCCATGACCCGGATGACCTCGGCCACGGTGATGGCCGACGGCGGCTTGGCCAGGGCGTAGCCTCCCTTCTGTCCCTTGCGGCTCTTGAGATAGCCCGCCCGCTTCAAGAGGAGGAGGATCTGCTCGAGGAACCGCCTCGGGATGTTCTGGGCCTTGGAGATCTCGCGGCTGTGGAGCGAGCCCTGGTCGAAGCGGAGCGAGAGCTCGAGCATGGCCCGGCTGGCGTATTCGCCCTTGGTCGATAGCCTCATCGTCGCGCCTCTCTTAGTTGACTATATCAATAGACTAAGTCATTTAGCATATTTCAAAACCCCCTGTCAAGGTTTTTTTTGCGCGGATCCCCGCTTCCCGGGGCTTCTTCAAATCTTATTTCGCGTCGACAGAGTGCTTGGTCTGGTCGCCACGGGTCGGGACGAACGCCGCGGCGGCGCAGAAGAGAGGTGAGGGCGCGGTTGCCTGGAGCCCGGGCCCTTCGATCCCGCCGGCGGGAAGGCTCAGCGCACGAACGCGCGCCGCCCGGCGTAGACGGCGTTCGAGCCCAGTTCCTCTTCGATCCGCATGAGCTGGTTGTATTTCTCGAGGCGCTCGCCGCGGCAGGGGGCTCCGGTCTTGAGGTGGCCCGTGCCCATGGCCACAGTCAGGTCCGCGATGAAGCTGTCGACCGTCTCGCCGCTCCGGTGGGAGATCATGGCCCCCCAGGCCGCCTTGCGGGCCATGTCGATCGCGGCCACGGTCTCCGTCAGGGTCCCGATCTGGTTGAGCTTGATCAGGACGGCGTTGGCGGCGTTCTCTTCGATTCCCTTGGCGATGCGTTTGACGTTCGTGACGAACAGGTCATCGCCGACGAGCTCGATCTTATCGCCGAGCGTCTTCGTCAAGAGCTTCCAGCCTTCCCAGTCATCTTCCGCCAGGCCGTCTTCGATGACGAGGATGGGATACTTGCGGACCCAGTTCTCGTACATCCTCACCATTTCATCGGCTTTCACTTTCTTGTTCTCGGTCCGCAGGTGGTAAAAACCGTCTTCATAAATGCTGCTCGTGGCCCCGTCGATAGCCAGGGCGATATGCTCGCCGGGCTTGTAGCCGGCTTTTTCGATGGCCTTGAGGATGATCTCGACCGCGTCCGAATTCTTCTTGAAGGCGGGCGCGAAGCCGCCTTCGTCGCCGACTCCCGTCGTGAAGCCGCCGCTCTTGAGGACGCTCTTCAGGGCGTGGTAGGTTTCGGCGCCCCAGCGCAGGGCCTCGCGGAAATTCGGCGCGCCCACGGGGGCGATCATGAATTCCTGGAGGTCCGTGCTCTGCCAGTTGGCGTGGACGCCGCCGTTGAGGATGTTGAACATCGGCACGGGCAGCGTCGCGGCCAGGGCGCCGCCCAGATAGCGGTAGAGCGGCAGCCGCACGGAGGCGGCCGCGGCCCGGGCCACGGCCAGGCTCACACCGAGGATGGAGTTGGCGCCGAGCTTGTTCTTGTTCTCCGTCCCGTCCAGCGCCAGCATGGTCCCATCCACGCCGGCCTGGTTGAGGGCGTCCAGGTCGCGGACGGCCTCGGCGATGTCGATGTTGACGTGCTCGACCGCCTTGAGGACGCCCTTGCCCTGGTAGCGGCCCTTGTCGCCGTCCCTGAGCTCGAGGGCCTCGTAGACGCCCGTCGACGCGCCCGAGGGGACCGCCGCCCGGCCCCAGGCGCCGTCGTCGAGGGTCACCTCGACTTCGACGGTGGGATTACCGCGGGAATCCAGAATTTCTCTGGCGTGGACTTTCTTGATGAATGTGGACATGGTCGTTTCTCCTTCCTTCCGGGGGCCGCGCTCCGGGCCGGTTCCAGGCCCCCCTGCCGAGCCTCGCCCGCCGAAGGATTTTAGCACGTTCCGGACGATTTCTCCAGAGTCGCCGGGCGGGAACCGCGATTGACAACCCCGGCCGCCTTTGTTAAAAGAGGAACTGAGAGGATCGCCCCCCCGGGCGCGATGTCGAGCCTTCCTGAAGGGAGAGCCCATGGAAATCATCACGGTCATCCTGAAGCTGGTCCTGGCCATCGCCCTGGGCGGGCTGATCGGCCTGGAGCGCGAGGCCAGCCAGAAGCCGGCGGGCTTCCGGACGAACATCCTGGTCTGCCTCGGCTCCGCCATGATGATGATGCTGGCGGTCCTCCTTATCGAGGCCAAGGGCGGCACGCCCGACACGCTGGTGCGGATGGCGGCCGGGGTCATCACCGGGATCGGCTTCCTCGGCGCCGGGACCATCCTTCACGCCCGGGGCACCATCGCCGGCCTGACGACCGCTTCGACCCTCTGGCTGGTGGCCGGGCTGGGACTTGTGATCGGCGCCGGGTACTACGTGCCGGCCCTGATATTCACGGCCCTGACGATCGCCACGCTGTTCCTCTTCCGGAGGATCGAGGAAGTGTATCTCCGGAAGTCCCAGTACAACTACCACGTCAGGTTCAAACAGCGGCCTTACATCCTGTCGAGCCTCCGCAAGCTGGCCCTCCATCACGGCGTCCACCTGGAGAAGATCAGCCTGAAGGAGGAAGCCAAATCGTTCATCGTCAGCTTCTTCTTCTCGGCCTCGGAGGAAAAGGAGCAGGAGTTCAACCAGGGCCTGTTCGAGCTGGCCGACATCGAAGAGCTGAAGATTGAGTAGGACGCCCCTCCTCCTGGCCACGACCAATGCGGGCAAGGTGAGGGAGATCCGCCGGGCCCTCGAGGGCCTGCCCCTGACGGTCCTGGGCCTGGCCGACGTCCTGCCCGGGCACTCCTTCCGGGAGCGCGGCGCCTCCTTCCTCGAGAACGCCCGGGCCAAGAGCCTCTTCTACAGCCGGAAATGGAAAGGCCTGACCCTGGCCGAGGACTCGGGCCTGGAAATCGATGCCCTGGGCGGGGCGCCGGGCGTGCGCTCGGCGCGCTTCTCCTCCCCCCGGCCGAGCGACGAAAAGAACATCCGCAAGGCCCTCCGCTCGCTCGACGGCGTCCCCGCCGCGGAGCGGGGCGCCGGCTTCACCTGCGTCATGGTCCTGTCGCGGGAAGGCCGGATCGTGCGGGAGATCCGGGGCCGCGTCCGAGGCCGGATCGCCGCCGCGCCCCGCGGCCGGAACGGATTCGGCTACGACCCCGTTTTCTACTATCTGCCGCTGCGGCGGACCTTCGCCGAGATCGGGCCGGAGAAGAAGAACGAGGTCAGCCACCGGGGCCGGGCCGTGCGGCGGTTGAAGCGGTTCCTCGCCGCCTATTTGAAAGAGACGGCTTAGTCGGGCGGGGCCCCGGCCGCCCGGCGCGGCGGAAGGAGGAGGAAGGACCTCCTCCTCTTCTCACTTGACCTGGGTCTCCGGGCCGACGGTGATCAGGTCCTTGATCTGGGCGAAGATCTTCTCGCCGATCCCCTTGACCTTCATGAGGTCCTCGATCTTCTTGAAGTTCCCGTTCTGGTTCCGGTACTCGATGATCCTCTGGGCCACCTTGGGGCCGATCCTCGGCAGGCTCTCGAGCTCGGCCGACGCGGCCGTGTTGATGTTGACCTTAGCCTTCGGCGGATTGGCCTGGGCCCAGGCGCCGGACACCGACAGGATGAGGATGGCCGCGGCCAGCCCCAGAGCCAGTCCCTTGTTTGTTCTTGCGGTCATGGTGAGACCTCCTTTCGCCGCCTCAAAATGCAAGCGCGGTGCCAAGCGATGCGCGTCGCGTATCTTATTGACCTGATATATCTTGCGCGCTCGCCCCAACGAGCGGATGACAAAGGAAGGCGACGGCGCGGGTGGCGGGAGGGAAACCGAAGTGGACGCCGGCCCCTTTCAGGACCGGGGATGGCTCTTTTTATAAACCGCGAGCAGCTGGCGGAGGTCGACGTGGGTGTATTTCTGGGTCGTGGCCAGGCTCTCGTGACCGAGCAATTCCTGGATGACCCGCAGGTCGGCGCCGCGGCCGAGGAGGTGGGAGGCGAAGGAATGGCGGAGCGAGTGGGGGCTGATCCGCCGGCTGACGGCCGTCCTGCGGATGTAGGCCTGGACCATCCGCTGGACCGAGCGCGTCGTCAGCCTGCCGCCGCGGTAATTGACGAAGACGGCCGGCTCCCCCATTCGGTCCTGGACGAGAAGGGGCCGGGCCGCGAGCCAGGCCTGGAGCGCTTCGACCGCTTTCCTGCCGAAGGGAACGAGCCTCTCCTTTTTGCCTTTGCCCCGGACGCGGATGAGGCGCTCCCCGAAATGGACGTCGCCGAGCTCGATGCCGACGAGTTCGCTGACGCGGGTTCCCGTCGCGTAGCAGAGCTCCAGGATCGCCCGGTCGCGGAGGTCGATCGGACGGCTCGTCCCCGGCAGGTCGAGGAGGCCGGCGATCTCCTCCTCGGACAGGAAGGAGGGGACCCGCTTGTCCTGCTTCGGCGTCGACAGGATCCTGGCCGGGTTCTCGGCGATCCACTTCTTTCTCAGGCAGAACTCGTAGAAAGAGCGGACGGCGGCCAGCTTGCGGCCGATGCTTGATTTCTTGAGTTTCTTCTCGTGGAGGGTGGCCAGGAAGCCGCGCAGGACGACGTTGCCGGCCTTGTCCCAGCGGACCTCACGCTCCTTGAGATATTCCTGGAGCTGGCGGAGGTCCCGCTCGTAGGCCGCGATGGTGTGGACGGAGGCGTTCCTCTCGTGGCGGAGGAAGTCGAGAAACTCAGTGAGCTTCCTGTTCATCGGTTCCGGGATTGGGATTGGGATCGTCCTTCTTGGCCTTGTCCCAGATCTTTTCGGCCGGCAGGATTTCCTTGAAGGCGCACTTCTCGTTCCAGCAGTGGAGATACGGGTCGCCGCGCATGACGCGCTTCTTGAGCAAGAACTTCTGGCCGCAGGCCGGACACGGCTTGTTGACCGGCTCGTCCCAGGTCGCGAAATGGCACTTGGGGTAGTTGCTGCAGCCGTAGAAGATCTTCCCCCGCCGGGTCTTGCGCCGCAGGATCTTCCCGCCGCAGCCCTTGGGGCAATCGATGCCGGTCTCGGCGTTTTCCTTCTTGATGTACTTGCACTTGGGGTAGTCGGAGCAGGCGATGAACGGTCCGAACCGGCCGAACTTCTGGACCAGTTGGGCGCCGCACTTCGGGCACTTCTCGTCGAGGGGCTTGGATTCCTTCTTGTTCAGGCTTTCCCGGAAATTGCAGGCCGGATAGCCGGAGCAGGCCTTGAAGCGGCCGAAGCGCCCGTCCTTGATGGTCAGCGGCTGGCCGCACTTCGGGCACTTCTCGTCGGTCGGGATGCCTGTCTTCTTGATGCCCTCGCTCTGCTGGGCTTCCTTCAGGTACTTGTCGAGCAGGACGTAATACTCGCGGAGGCTTTCGAGCCAGGTCCGCTCGCCGTCGCCGATCTGGTCGAGCTCCTCCTCCATGTGGGCCGTGAATGCGTAGTCGAGGAGCTCGGCGAAATACTTGACCAGGAAATCCGTGACGTACATCCCCAGCTCGGTCGGGATGAACTTGCCCTTGTCCCGGACGACGTAGGTCCGGTCCTGGAGGGTGGTGATGATGGGGGCGTAGGTGCTCGGCCGGCCGATGCCGCGCGCCTCGAGCTCCTTGACGAGCGTGCCTTCCGTGTAGCGCGGCGGCGGCTCGGTGAATTTCTGTTTGGGTTCGAGGCCGAGGAGCTTGAGCGTCTCCCCCTCCTTGGCCTTGGGCAGGAGCTCCTTCTCGCCGTTGCCGTTCGGATAGGCCCCCAGGAAGCCGTCGAACTTGACGACCTCTCCCTTGGTCTTGAAATTGTAGACGTGCTCGGCCGGGGCGGTGATCTGGGCCGCGTCGGGAGCCGCGCCCGCGGCGCCGGCGGGCGCCTCGACCCGGCCCCTGACATTGATGTCGAACTCCGTCTCCTCGATGACGGCCGCCGCCATCTGGGAGGCCAGGAACCGGTTCCAGATCATTTTGTAGAGGTCGTATTCCTCCTTCCTGAGGAACGGCTTGACCTTGTCCGGGGGCAGATCGAGATGGGACGGTCGGATGGCCTCGTGGGCGTCCTGAGACTTCTTCGGGTTCTTGAAGGCATGGGGTTTGGCGGGCACGTGCGCGGGCGAGTATGTCTGCTCGATGTATTTCTTCGCCGCCGCCCGGGCCTGGTCCGAGACGCGGAACGAATCGGTTCGCATGTAGGTGATCAGCCCGGTCTGGCCCAGATCGCCGATCTCGAGGCCTTCATAGAGCTTCTGGGCGATGGACATCGTCTTCTTGACCGGGTAGTGATGGAGCCGGAAGCCGTCCTGCTGGAGCGTGCTGGTGATGTAAGGCGGTCCGGGCTGGCGTCTCTTCTCCTGGACCTTGATGCCGTCGAGGACGAAGGGGTTCTTTTCGCAGACGGAGGTGATGGCCCCGGCCTCGTCGCCGTTCGTGACCTTGGCCTTCTTGCCGTCGACCTTGGCCAGCAGGGCCCGGAAGGCGGGCGGCTCGGCCGCTTCGAGCTGGGCGGCGATCGTCCAGTATTCCTCGGGCTTGAAGGCCTTGATCTCCTTCTCCCGCTCGCAAATCAGCCGCAGGGCCACGGACTGGACGCGTCCGGCGCTCAGGCCCTTGCCGATCTTCTTCCAAAGGAGAGGGCTGATGAGGTAGCCGACCAGGCGGTCCAGGATGCGGCGCGTCTGCTGGGCCTGGATGAGGTTCTCGTCGAGCTTGCCCAGATGCTTGAAGGCATCCTCGACGCCCTCCTTGGTGATCTCGTGGAAGGTGGCCCGGCAGATATTCGGGTTATCCTCTCCGATGATCTGGCTGAGGTGCCAGGAGATGGCCTCGCCTTCGCGGTCCGGGTCGGCCGCGAGGATGACCCGCTCGCTCGACTTGGCCGCCTTCCTGAGCTCGGCGACGGTCTTTTTCTTGTCGGGGATGATCTCGTAGGTCGGCTGGAAGTCCGCCTGGACGTCCACGCCGAGCTTTTTCTGCGGCAGATCGCGGACGTGCCCCATGGACGCCTTGACGATGTAGTCCTCTCCCAGGTAATGATTGACGGTCTTGGCCTTGGCCGGAGATTCGACGATGACGAGTGACTTGCCCACCTACATGCTCCTCTGAAATAATTTGCCCGGGTGCTGGATGACGAAACCGCGAAGCTCGAGCCCGAGAAGGAGAGCCAGCAGGCCGGCGACCGGGACGTCCGTCCTCTCCGCCAGCTCATCGACGTGGATGGCGGCGTCTTTCGGCAATTCCTTCATCAACCGGTTCTCGTCCTCGCTCAGAGGATCGCCGGTATTGTCCACCTTCTCGATCCTCTGCGCAAGGAGATTCTCCCGCCAGGGGGACGGCAGCTCTCCGGCGACGTCCTCCCAGGTCTCGACGAGGGCGGCGCCCGCCTTGATCAGGCGGTTCGTTCCCCGGCTCAGGTCCGAGGTCACGTTTCCGGGGACGGCCATGACCTCGCGCCCCTGATCGAGGGCGAAACCGGCGGAGATCAGCGAGCCGCTCCGTTCCGCCGCCTCGACGACGACGAGACCGAGGGCCAGGCCGCTGATGATCCGGTTCCGGACCGGGAAATTTCCCTGGAGCGGCTCGGTGCCCAGGGGGAATTCCGTCAGGACGGCTCCCCGCTCCATGATCTTTCCGGCCAGGCCGGCATTCACCCTCGGATACAGAATGTCCAGGCCCGAGCCCAACACCGCGATCGTCCTCCCATTTCTGATGGCTCCCCAGTGGGCGCAGGCGTCGATGCCGACGGCCAGGCCGCTGACGATGGCGCAGCCGCGGGAGGCGAGGTCTCCGGCCAGCTTCTCGGCCAGGGCCCGCCCGTAAAAGGTGGGCCGCCTCGATCCCACGACGGCCACCGCGGGATCTTCAAGAACATCCACCCGCCCGGCGCAATACAGAACGGGCGGCGCGTCGAATATTTCTCGGAGATACCTCGGGTAGCCGGGGTCCTCTAAAGTCAAAAGAGTATACCCTTTTCGGCGGACAATTTCCAGTTCCCGCTTCGCAGAGGCCAGAGCCTCGCCGCTGGCGACGGCCCGGAAGGCGCCCTCGGGAAGCCCGAGCCCCTCGAGGTCCGCGGGCCCGGCCCGAACGGCCTTGCCGACGTCGCCGAACCTCTCCAGCGCCCTCCGGCCGGCCCCCCGCGACGACAGGAAGGCGAGGTGAAACGCCAGCCATTGAAGCGTCCGATCGTCCACCCTGCCGTCCTCCTCAGGGAGAGACGCCCGGCCGGACCGATTCGTCCCACTTTCACCGGACAGGGCCTGTCCTGGTGCGTCCCTTTCCGTCCGGCAGTGAGCGGGGTCTTCGGAGTGACCGATAGAATCACCATTGTTCAGGTTTGACCCCTAAGAGGTTAGAGGTTATAGAGGCTCAGGATTCGATCCGGACGAGCTTGTTGGACGAGGTCTCGCCGCGGACGATCGTCAGGCGCGACGGCGGGATGTCCAGGTATTCCGCCAGCCGCTCGATGACCTCCCGGTTGGCCCGGCCCTTGTCGGGCGCGGCCCGGACGCGGACACGGAAGGAGCGGCCGTCGAGCGTCTCGACCCCGGGGGACTTGGACCGGGGCTGGACTTTGACTTCGAGAAGCGCCGCCATGGCCGCCGGGCGCCGGCCCTCCTTAATTCCTGTCCTCGATGATCGATTTGTATTTCCTGAAGAGTTCCTTGAGATTGTTCCGGGTGGCGATGTAGGCGTTGAAATACACGGACTGCGTCGAGCGGTAAGTGTCGTTCGACCTGACCAGGACGTAGTCCCGGAGGAAGCCGGGGCGCTTCTGAGGGGGGAATCTGAACTCGATCTCGATGGATTCCCCGGTCGGGAGAAGGAGAGGGAAGGCGACGGGCCGGCCGCCGGAGTAGGACTTGATCTGCTCGTGGGCGATCTCGATCGAAAGCTCGAGCTGGCCGGTGTTCCTGATCACGATCTTCGCCGACGGGCTCTCTCCTTCGAGGTACACCCCCATGTCGATGTTGTACCTGTCGAGCTCGATCCTGGGCGACGGCGGGACGACGACCTCGGCCGTGACGCTGAGCTCCCGGCGCCCGTTGTCGGCGTCGTTCGATATCAGATAGATGTAGCGCGTCATCCGGCCGGAATAGCCGTGCGTGTCGAGGACGACCTTGATCCGTCCCTCCCGGCCGGGCTCGATCCTGTCGGCCGAGACCATGGCCGCCGTGCAGCCGCAGGTCGTCTCCACCCGCTCGACGACGAGCGCCGCGTCTCCGGTATTCTTGAAGATGAACTCGTGCGTCAGGGCGTCCGCCTGCTTGACCTTGCCGAAATCCCAGGCGAATTCCTTGAAGACGGCCCGGGCGCGCCCGGCCGGAGCGGCGTCGCCGGCCGCGGCGGCGAGGCCGGCCGCGAGGAACAGGATCGCGACGGGGCGCCATAAGTGTCCGCTTTTCATCGATATCTCCTTACTCCCGATAGGGTGATTTATACAACTTCTCCCCGCCCTTCGCAAGGTCAGGCCGGGGGCCGGATGAGGTCCAGAAAGGGTTTCCCTTTGTTATGGGGATTCAAGGCGGCCTGGATTCTCAGGTCGCCGCGCTCGAGGAGGTCGACCGTCTCTCCCTCGTTCGCCGGCGCGATGATCTGCACGGCAGGCCGGAAGATGTCCTGCTCGTGGACCTGGCGGACGACGCCGGTCCGGCCGTCGTCGAGCGAGACCAGGGTCCCGACCGGCCAGACGCCCATGGACTGGAAGAATTTGTCGAGGAGCACCGGGTCGAAGGTCTTCCCCTTGTCGAGCATCATGACTTCGTGGATCTTGTCGGGAGGATAGTCCTTCTTGTAGGAGCGCCTGAGGGCCAGGGCATCATAGACGTCGCAGATGGTGATCATCAGCGAGGCGAGATGGGGCTTGCGCGGGTAGGCCCCCTTGGGGTAGCCGGTCAGGTCGTAGTGGAGATGGTGCTCGTAGGCGACGACCATGGGCAGGATGCCGAGAGAGTCCTTGTAGCCCTCGAGGATCTTGGCCCCGAGGAGCGGGTGGTTCCGGATCTGGCTGAATTCCTTCTCCGACAGCGCCTTCTTCTTCTGGATGACCTTCTGGGAGACGTAGAGCTTGCCGACGTCGTGGTAGAGGGCGGCGATGCCGAGATCGAGGACGTCGTCCTTGGAGAAATCGAGCTTCGAGGCGAAGAACATCGAGAGGAGCGCGACGTTGAGGAGATGGACGAACGTCACCAGGTCCTTCTTTTTGACGGACACCAGGTTGAGCAGCTCCTGGTGGCGGCCGACGAAGTCTTCCATGATGGCCAGGATATTGAAGCGCAGGTCAAGATAATCGACGTCTTCCTCGTTGAGGACGACATTGATGGAATGGGAGACGGTCTTAACCGAGCTCTCGAACCTCGTCGTCAGCAGGTCGGTCTCGGCCTCGGGGCCGCCCTCGCCCCGGACCAGAGTCCGGACGCGGCCGGCGCGGATGTTCTGGATGCCGTGGAGGTTGAAGTACTCCTGCTCGCTCACGTTCGAGAGCTTCTTCGTCCGGGTCAGGAAGATGATGAACTGGCGCACCTCCTCGAACCGCAGGCCCTGCTCGAAGACGATCCTCTCGACGTCGTTCTTGGCCAGGAAATCGATGAGCGGGGCCAGCTTGCCGCGCAGGTTGAAGAAGATTTCGTCCTCCCAGGCGGGCTCGTCGCCGATGATGCCCAGGACGACTTCCTTGCGCTCCTCGAGGATGGCCTGCAGGCCGGAGTGGAGCTTCTCCAGGTACTCCGTGAACTTGGGGTGCTCGCCGGCGTAGATCTTCCCCGCCTGGATGGCATTCATCAGGTGGATGAAGCAGAGCTTGGCCTTATCTCTCACGCCACTTCTCCAAAACGCGCTCGGCCTCCTGGCGGACCTTGCGCATCCAGAAGTCTTTCCGCTGCGCCAGCGGATCGATGTAGGGATTGGCGGTCCTGAGGTCGCGCTCCTCGACGATGCGGATGTGCCGGATGAGGGCCTTGTTCCGGATGCCGTAGGGGGATTGCAGCTTGAACAGCTTGGCGAAAGCGACGTGCCGAGTCCGCTCGTGCCGCATCAGCAGGATCAGGGCCTCGGCCTGGATGAGCGGGTTCTTGGATCCGAGGACGGAGAAGAGGAAGACCTCGTCGAACTCCTGGAGGTTCTGCATGGCTTGGAGGACGCGGACCTTGACCCCCGCGTCGCCGAGGGGATAGATCATCTGGAGCTCGGCCATGGATGTCGGCGTGTCCAGGGACTTCAGGCTGTCGGCGAGCCGGCCGAGGAGGTCGCTGTCGGAGGCCCGCCGCTTGACGGCCTCGTCGAACTCGTCCAGGCCGGAGACGAAGAACCGGAAATAGGCCTTGAGCAGGGTCGGCGTCACGACCTTGTCCTTGAAGATCCGGTCGAGGTAATCCTGGCGGTCATGGCCGCTCGCCCCGAGCTTCTCGATGAACTGGTCGAGCTCGGGCCGGACGTCGCCGCGGAGGATGTCCAATTCGACGAGGTCCGAGATGGATTTCCTCAGCTTCTGGGCGGCGGGCTCGCCGCCGAGCTCCTCGGCCCGGCTCTCCAGGACTTCGAACAGGCCGTTCAGGAACTCGAAGTCCTGTTCTTGGTCGATCCTCTCCCACTCCTCGACGATCCGGTCGAGGTGGGTGACCGCCGTCTCGCCGGCCGGCTCCCGGGCCAGCAGGTTGAGCAGGATGAAACGGTAATTCTTCTCGAGGAGCTGGTGGTCGAAGGTCGTCTTCTGGTCGAAGGAGATCTCGGTCAGCAGGGTCGACAGGGTCTGGCGGTAGATCTCGGACTGGAGCTGTCCGGCCGTGCCCGACAGGAGCATCCGGATCTTCGTCTCCACGTCGGCCTTCCGGTTCTGCGGGTCGTCGGTCTCGAACAGCGCCCGGAGCGAGGTCGCGACCTTCTTGTGCCGCTCCTTGTCCGTGATCTTGCAGAAGATGCTGAGGCCCAGGGAGTCGAACTTCTCGTTGCCGATGATCTCCTCCCAGAGGGTCGAAGCCATATCCTTTTCCGTCAGGTCGGAGATGAGGAGCTTCAGGTTCTCGAATTTCGCCTCCGGCAGGTCCTTGCGGGCCGTCATGGCCGCCCGCAGGAGCTTCCGGGCGCACGTCCGGTGTTTCTCCTCCGACGTGTCCTTGAGATACTGGAAGAATTTGACGAAGTTCTTGTGCAGCTCCTCGTTCTGGACGAGGTCCTCGGTGTTGAACCTGCCGACGACCTTGTCGAAGCTCCCGGCCAGCTGATCGAGCTTCAGGCTGTCGTCCTCCTCCACCGCCTCCATGAGGAGATACGGCCAGATGTCCTTGATCTCCTCGCCCTCGCCGACCAGGAGCTGGGAGTAGTCCAGGACGTCGAGGGAGACATGGATGAGGTTTTCCTTCTTGACGATGCTGAGGGCGCCGCCCTCCTTGATGAAGGCCTTGACGGGCAGCATGAACTTGGAGGCGAACCTCAGGAACTCGCCGTGCGGGATGCCGGGGCGGATCTCGATGCGCTTGACCTTGCGGTAATGGAAGACCTGGGCCAGCTCCCAGTAGGTCCGCTCGCCCTCCCAGAAGCGGTCGTCGATGAGCAGCGAATGCGGCGTGAAACCGATGGTCAGGGGGTTGAGATAGGGGAAGAGGGCCTCGATATCGATCATCAGTTCGTCGACGGTCTTCTTGAACGCCGGGTGTTCCAGGCTGTAGATCGCCCCCAGCTTGAAGGCCACCCTCAGCGTTCTCAGGAACTCCCGGATGAGCTCGTCCCGGCCGGAGGGGGCCGGCGTCTCAACGGGGGGAGCCGGGGAAGCCTCGGGCTTCCCGCCGGCCTTCCCGGCGCCGTCGCTTGCCGACACGAAAGGCACTCCTTTCACTTATATTATCATGGACGACCGCCAATGCGGGTGATTCCCAGGGTCATTGTCGCCGGAGGAGAAGGCCGGGGCCATACTCCGGAAGGATGATTCCCGGGGTGATTTATCGCCCCTCGGGGAGGATGGTGGGAGGCCCGTTCCCCTGGACAAAGCCCTCCGCCCCGGCGCGTGCCCCACCGCCCTCTAGTTGCCTGCCGTGAGCTTTTCCAGGAAAGCGGGTCCGAGGCTGGACGACGAGAAGTAGATGACGCCGTCTGCGCCGAGGTCTTTGCTGATCTTCATCTGCCGGATCATGCCGTCCGGGGTGTTCTGGTTGTGCGACGTGCCGATTCCGATCCCGGCGCAGACCTGGCAATGGCCCTTGCCGCAGGCCACGGCCCGCCTGACGAACTCCGTGAAGAAGGCCTCGTGATTTGTGTAAAGCATCGGGCAGAGCATGTCCACCAGGCCCTTTTCCGCCCACTCGGCCCAATCCTGGCCGATGAGGACCTTGGCGTTCGCGGCGTCGGGGAAGACGGCGGCGGAGATCTTGATGGCGCGGCCGGTCGTCTTGAGGGCGGCCCGGAGCTCGGAGACGAACAGGGTCACCCGGCCGCGGTTCCATTCGAGCCATTCGTTCCAGATCATGCTGCCCGAGTCCCTGGCCTTGATGTCCAGCGGATCCCAGCCCGAGTATTCTTTGAAGAGGGCCCGGGTCTGCGGATCGAAGCTGAAGTACGGTTCCGAGGGATCGCAGGGGAACCGGATGTAATCCAGGTGGATCCAATCGACCGGGTAGTTCCGGGCGACTTCCATCATCAGGCTCAGCTCGTACCGCCGGACCTCGGGCAGGGCCGGGTTGGCGGCGCCGACCATCTCGCCGCGGGGACTGACGATCAGCCATTCGGGATGCTGGCGAACCTGGCCCAGGACTCCCGTTTCCGGGAAGACGCAGAACCAGGGATGGACGATGATATTCCGTTTCCTGGCTTCCCTGAGGAAAACGTCGAGGAAATCCCACGTGTACGCCGGGTCTTGAACACCGATGGCGCTCTTGTAATAGACGTATCCGTTGGTCCCCTTGATCATCAGGATCACGGTGTCGATGCCGGCCTGGACGTACTCGTCCAGGGTTTTGCGGATCGCGGGAACCGCCTTTTCCTGGTCGGGACCGAAGGACCCCGGATGGGCCCACACGCCGCGCACGGCCGTTTTCAGCCCGGAATCGCCGCCGGGAACGGGCGCGGCCGTCGCGGCCGCCGCCGAGATCAGGATCAGAACGGAAATGAACGCTTTTTTCATGGCTGTCAGGCCTCCTTCCAAATCCGATAGTCGAGATCGTAGTCTTGCCTCGACGGATGCCTTTTCTCCCATCCCCCAGCAAGAATATGCATCTTTCCCCTCTCTCCCCCGCCGGACCCCTCACCCGCCGATGAGGGCCCGGCCCTCCCTCACGAGAATGTCCTCGAGGTCCGCGGTGAAAGGGAAGAGCGAGTAGAACTTCGGGGCGCAGTAGGCGGCGTAATCGCCCGGGTCGGCAAAGGCCGCGCGGCCCGGCAGGTAGCCGATGTCGCCGTTGGCATACCCGACGGTGAATACCGGGACGCCGGCCCGGCCGTAGCTCTTCGTGAACGAGGCGAAGGCCTCGCCCGGCAGGCCGATGAATTTGAGGCCGCCGACATCGATGGCCTGGATGGGGACGGCGTCCAGGAACGGCCTGGCGGCGGATTTCTCCCAGGCTTTTTCGGCGGCTTCCCGCCAGGCCGCGGCGAACTTGTCGGCCCGGGGGAAGCGGCTGTTCTTCTCCAGGAAGGACGCGACCTCCCGGTCGAGATGGTCGCGCGGAGGCACGGCCAGCGGGATCTTGATCCTGCTCTCGGCGGCCGCGAGCCGGACGTCGGCCGGCTTGGCGGCGCTCTTCTCGGCCTTGAGCGCCCGGCCGGCGACGAGGCCGCCGTAGAGGCGCAAGTCGTCCGCCGTCCCCTCTCCCCAGCGGTTGATGTTGGTGACGGGGTCGATGTCGCCGCAGAAGCCCTGGAAGACAACCGCCTTCCAGCCCTCGGCCTCGGCCGCCCGGACCGCGGCCCCCGGCCAGTCCGCGGAGACCGCTCGGCTCCGGCCCAGGACGACGGCGTGGCAGGCGTAGCCGAGAAGCATGATGCGGTCGCCGTCCCGGCGGAGGTACGCGGCCTTGAGGACGGGGTCGACGGCCTCGAAATTTCCGGAGCGCCTGTTGTAGCCGAGGGGCTCGAGAGTTTCGAAGGCATAGGAAAACTCGGCGGGACGAACGTCTCGCGCCGCCGAGACCGCGGCCGAGGCGATGGCGGCGGGGAGCGCCGCCGCGTATTCCGGCTCGATCTCCCCGAGGCCGGGGAGGGGCATGGACGCCGGGCCGCTATGTGTGTGCGTGCAAGCCAGCATGATGTTCGGCCGGGGGATATTCGTCGCCGCCGAGATCCTATCCCGGACGGCGTCGGAAGTCTCGACCGTGAAGCCGACGAGATCGCAGACGACGAAAAGAACGCGATCCTCCCCCCGCTCCAGGCAGACGGCGCGCGCCTTGAGATCATCGAGGATGGAAGCCGCCCGGCGTTCGAGATAGAAGCCGTAGCCCGAGAGTTCCACTCCCAGCGGCGGGGTGATGACTTTTTCGCCGTAACCGGCCTTGAGTCCGGTCATGAACGACCTCCTCGCTCGCGGCATTCCGCCGGCGCCGCCTCCTTCCTCGCCCCGCCGAGGACCCGGTGGAGCAGGAGGCCGCCGAGCACGGCCGCCGCCGCCCCTCCCAAGCCGACCGTCAGCCAGGAGCGGGCGAAGACGGCGTTCGTGGCCACGACGAGTCCGAAGCAGGCCGCGACGCCGATGACGCAGTCCATGACGATGCGGCTCGTCGGAGGATCTTCGTTGGGCGCGACTCGGGCCAGCTCGCGGATGCCCTTCCACCGCCCCGGCGGATGGCACTTCTCATAGAAACGGACCAGGACCTCCCGCGACTCCGGCGGAGTCAGCAGGCTGACCGTGACGAGCGTCGCGAAGCTCACCAGGAACAGCAGGCCCGTGCCCTGCCAGAAGGGACGCTTCTCGAAGCCGAGGACGAACCAGACCAGGATCGACAGCGGCAAGCCGAGGACGAAGGCGGCCAGCTCGCCCCAGACGTTGAACCGCCACCAGAAGAACCTCAGCCACGACAGGGGCAGGATGAAGATGACCATGACGGAGTTGATGAACAGGAACCAGCTGACCATCCCCTTGACCCAGACGATGGAGACGGCGGCGGCGAAGACGAAGAGGCACAGGACGGTCACGCGGCTGACGACGATCTGGGTTTTGGGCGGGTCATTGGGCCGGATCGAGCGGTAGAAATCGTTGACGACGAGGGAACTCCCCCAGTTGATGAGGGAGCTCAGGGCGGACATGAACGCCGCCAGCTCGGCGGCCACGAGGACGCCGACGAAGCCCTGGGGAAGCCCCGAGGCCTTGATCAGCTCTCCCCAGGCGTAGGCAGGGTCGGCCAGGATCTTCATGCCGGCCGGCGCCGGGCCGACCTGGGCGACGAGGTCCCGCGTCCAGAAGAGCGAGAAGGCGATGACGCCCAGCCCGATGAGCGGGATAGTCCGCAGGGACAGGGCCAGGAAGGAATTGAAGAGCTGGCCGGCCATGGCGTGCTTCTCGTTCTTGGCGGCCATGAACCGCTGGGCCGTCATCCCCTCTCCGGCCGTCGGCGAGCCGGCGAAGAACAGCCCCTGGACGACGAGCATGACGACGGTCAGGACGGGGATGAGAGGCGTCGGCGGCAGCTCCTGCAGGACGGCCGGGCGGACGCTCTCCGCCCGGGCCAGGATGCGGCTCCAGCCGCCGTGCTTGGGCACGGCCAGGAAGAAAAACGCCAGGTTGCCGGAGAGGAAGACGATGAACTGCATGATGTCGGTGAAGACGACGCCGATGAGCCCGCCGAAGACCGTGTAGACGACCGTGATGCCGCCGAAGATGAGCAGGATCTGGGCCTCGGAAAGCGGCACCAGCGGCTTGATCGTCTTGGCGAAGAAGCCCGTGATGTAGCCGATGATGAGGACGGCGAAGCAGAAGAGAAGGAAGGCGTAGACCTTGCGGGCCAGCAGGGCGGGCCGGCCCCCGTAGCGCAGTGTGATGAGCTCGGCCGTCGTCACGATCTGCATGCGGCGCCACATCCGGGCCCAGACGATGGCCACGAGAGGCATCCAGATGATCCAGGCGCCCCACCAGAACCAGTTGCCGACGAGCCCGAAGACCAGGACGAGCATGACGAACGCCCCGCCTCCCGACGAGTACGTCGCCGTGTTGGACAGTCCGATGGCCCACCACGGCAGGCTGCGGTTGCCGGTGAAGTAGCCGCTGGCCCCTCCCTTGGCCGATCTCTTGGTGAAATACAGGCCGACGCCGAGGGACAGGCTGCAGAGGATGACGACGACGACCCAGTCCAGGGGGCTCATCGGCCCGTCCTTTCGCTCCGCGCCGCCGCGGCGCCGCGCGAGAACTCCAGGCAGATGAACTGCCGCGGCGGGATCGTCCGGCGAAGGGCGCCGTCCCGCTCGCCGGCGCCGAGCGCCGCGCCCGAAGCAAGATCGGTCCAGCGGCAGGCGGCGTCGAGCGCTCCGCCCGCCGGCTCGAGGGAGACTTCGAGCGGCGCGGCGTTGTGATTGACGACGGCGACTGTGAAGCCCTCGGCCGTCGGGGCGGCGGCCATGTCGGTATTCTCGTCAAGGCCCAGGACGTCCACGGGCAGGGCCTGCCCGGACAGGCCGAGGGCCTGGTCGATGACGTCGCGGATGAGGTCCGGGCACAGGCGCGCGGCGGAAGCCGCGTCCAGGGTCACGGCGACGGCCAGGCCCCGGCCGAAACGGTTGACGAGGACGGCCGCGGAGCCGTCCTCGAAGAGCGCGGCGGCCGAGGCCGTCGACGCTTTCCAGCCGGGACGCTCCGTCCCCTCCAGCTTGAACTTCGTCCCTGCCGCGGCCCTCCGGCCGGCGGCCTTCCCGATAGCCAGCGCGGCCCGGGGCTTGACCGAGACCGGCTCGCCGCCGAAGAGCTTGGCCCGGTCGTACGTGTTGCCCATCGGGATCTGCGGGCCGAAGGCGATGACGGCCCCGCCGCGGCTGACGAAGGTCTTGATGAAATCGCTGTCCGTGTTGTGGAAGCCGGAGACGTTGGGCAGGACGAGAACGGTCCCGTCCTTGAGAAGCCGGGCCAGGACCTCTTCGTTCTCATGGTATGGATAAAAAGGATAGAGCGATTCCGCCCGGCGCGGGGTGAACGGCAGGAAGCCCGCCGGGACACCGAGGCGGCGGAAGCCGTCGAAGGCCGGGAGATAGAAGTTCGCGTACCGTTCGACGACCCAGTCCGCGTACGGCAGGTAGAACATCAACGCGGACGGCCGGCGCGAGACGTTGTCCCAGATCACGCTGAAGGCCTTGACGCCGTCCTCGACGGCCTGGCGGCTCCGGGCGATGTCCGGGTATTTTTTGAGGGGATGATGGATATTGGCGTGATAGGTGAAGAAGCTGATGCCGTCGGAGCCGGCCGCCGCCGCGGCGCTCATGATCTGCGGGTAGATGTTCTCGTAGGTCGTCGTGCTGTGATTCGGCGAGACCTTGTTCTCCTGATAGCCGAAGAGCTCCATGTGAGTGACGGCGATCTTGTCCTGGAACCACTTGCCGCCGATGCCGACCGAGCAGAAATCGCGGACGCGGCGGAGGGGAAAGCGCTTGACGTTGTCCGGCCGGAAGCTGGCCATGACCATGCCCTGGTAGACGATCATGTCCAGGGTTTCGAGCGTCCCCATGTAGCCCGCCAGGAGCGGATCGTCGACGTATGGCGCGCAGGACGCGAGCAGTCCCGGATCGAGGTCCTTGACCGTGCCGCAGAAGTCGCGGAGAAGGGGCATGAGATAGGTGCCGCTTCCCTCTTGATAGCAGTAGAAGCCGGCCAGCGAGGGATGGTGCCGGTAAAGCGCGTACAGCTCGCGGATGAGGCTGCGGATCTGGGCCGGAAACGCGGCGTAGTCGGCCTCATGGGTCATGTCCCAGTTGACGGACAGATGGCAGGAGAAGCCCAAGCGGTCGGCCGCGGACAGGAACCCTTCGACGATGTCGCCGGCCGAGCCGGGAACGATGCTGTTCCTGGCGATCTTCGACGGGAAATAGGCCCGCTCTCCGTCGATCAGGGCGTGAATGACGATGACGTTGCCGCCGATCTTCCGGAAGGCCTCGAGGTAGGCCCGGATGTCGCTCCCGGGATCGGCCTTGTCCACGAGGCTCATGATGGGATAGTCGGCGATGATCTTGCCGAGAAGGAAAGACGCTTTGCCGACGTGCGCCGGCGCCTTGTCCGCGCCGGTCCAGGCGTGCACGGTGTACAGGCCCTCGGACGATCCGGCGTCGAGGCCGACCTCGGCCTTGAATTCGCCCGGCCGGCCGGGGACCCGCGACAGGGCGAGAGGGGAAGTGCCCTCGCCCGGCCTGACGAGGACCGCCTTGACGGGCTCGCCGGTGGGGATCGCGGTCAGGCTGATCTTGACGGTATCGCCCCGCCGGGGCCTCAAGGCCGAGCACTTGACCAGGAGCGAATCCCCGGCGGCCTCGAGGCGGACGGCGAGAAGCGCGAGGACGGCGAAAACGGGAAACAGCCAGGGGGTTTTCTTGCGGGAGAAATTGGGCATGGGCGATTCTCCGATAATATACGACATCGAAATATGGGTATATCACAGTGATAACCCCCAATCCAAGCGAAGGGAGGGATCGTGGGCGGGCCCGGACTTATGCCCGGGAGGAGAAATCAAAACCTGTCGCCGCCGCCGGCTCCGGACTTGGCCGGGGCCGGGCGGGCGGCTTCCAGGAATATCGGCGGTTCAGTTTGCCCGGTCGCTTCGCGAGGGCTCAGGCCGCGGGCTTCTTCTTCCGGTCCGCGATCCGCTGGAGGAAAGCCTTGTAATCGTTCAGGCCGGCGGACGTGGGGAATTTCTCGATGAGCGTCTGATAGGCTTTCTCGGCGTTGTCGAGATCGCCGGCGAGATAATAATAGTTCCCCTCGACGATATAGGCGTCTTCGATGCCCGGATTGCCGGCGATCGCCAACTGGATGTGCTCGAGGATGGCGGCGTGCTTGGCGACGAGTTCCTTGGCCTTCTCCTCGACGTTGGTCGCGGCCTTGTCGCTCCTCAGCGTCTCGACCTCCTTGTCGACGATGGCGTACTCGTTCTTGGCCAGCATGTAATGGGCGAGCGGAATGTAGGCCTTGGTCGCGTCCGTGTCGGCCATTTCGATGTACTTCGTGAGATGGGGCTGGGCGTCCTCGGGCTTGTTGAGGATGCTCAGGTCGAGTCCCAGCATGTACTGGGCGAGGGTGGCGTTCCGCTTGGCGTCGACCTCGATGTTCGGGATGGACGCTAGACGCATGAAGGCTTCGACGGACTGGTCGTACAGGCGGCCCTGGAAGGCGCTGACACCCATGTTGTAGAGCGCGTCGGTCAGGACCGTCTTCTGAAGCTTATCGACGCCCGGGAGGTTGGCGACCCGGGAGTAATAGGCGACGGCCTTGTCCGGCTGGTTCTCGACGCTCATGTTATGGGCGGCGCGATTGGCCAGTTGGACGAAGAACTCCATGGCCGGGGTGAAGTCCGGCTTGACCTGGATGGCTTTCTCCAGAAGGCCCAGGGCCTGATCGTTGTCCTGCTTCATGGCATAGACGCTGGCCGCCTTGAGATAACCGGGGGCGTAATTCGGCTCACGCTTCATGACGTCGTTGTAGCAGGTCAGGGCGACGTCCAGCTGCTTGGCCTTGATGGCTTTTTCTCCCTTCTCCATGAGTTCCACGCACTCTTTGGTGGAAGGTTTGGGGAGACTCTGCGCCGCGAAGACGCACCAGGCTCCGACCAGGAACATCACGGCGGCGACGGCGATGGCTTTTTTCACTCTGTTGGTCATGTCGTTGGTCACCTCGACTTTCTGTTTTTCAGAGCACTAATCCAATATTATACCAGATTCCCCCCTTTTTTTGTCCAATCCGCGAGTCGGGACAACCCCGTTTCCTCTTCAGCGGGAAGCCGGATCCCGGCCCGCCCGGTCGTCTCCCGGGACCGCTTCCTGGACCCGGGGTTCTGGCGCGACCAGGCCGTACGCGATCTTATCCCCTGCTGGGACGAACATGCCCGGGACGCGTTTCGTTTTCCTCGTCGACGACCCCGACGTCCGGATCTCCTCGGTCAGGATGGACGGCCGCGCCTGGACGGCCTTCGACGCCGTTCGGGGCTCGGTCGAGGTGCCCGCGGGGCCGGGCCACGCCGTCGAAGTCGTCTACGCTCCGGGGCCCCCGGCGCCGGAAAAGCAGCCGCCGCCGCACATTTTTTCGCCGATTCCTTGAGCCGGAAAGGGCGTTATGCTATACTGCGCCAAAATGAGACGGAGGACAGGCTCATCCGGAAAGCGATTCTGGCCCTCGCCGACGGGACCGTCTACGAGGGCGTAGGTTTCGGCGCAAGCGCGCAAATCGGGGGGGAAGTCGTTTTCAATACCGGGATCGTCGGATACCCGGAGTCCATCACCGACCCCTCGTACCACGGCCAGATCCTCTGCCAGACCTATCCCCTCATCGGCAATTACGGCGTCAATCCCGCCAGTTTCGAGTCGGACCGGCCGCGCATCGCCGGCTACGTCGTCTCCGAGCTCTGCGAAAAGCCCTCCCACGCGACCTCGAGCCGGACGCTCGACGAATGGCTCCGCGAGAGCGGCATCCCGGCCATCGCCGGGGTCGATACCCGCGCCCTGACCAAGAAACTCCGTGTTCACGGCGTCATGCCCGGCGTCTTGGCCGTCGCCGACGGCCCCGTCAACGTCCGGAAGCTCCAGGCCGCGGCGCGCACTCTCCCGGACCCCAACGTCCGCGACCTCGTGGCCGAGGTCACGACGCCCGAGATCCGGATCTACAATCCCCGGGCCCGGAAGTCCGTCGTGCTCATCGACTGCGGCGCGAAGCAGGGCATCGTCCGCAGCCTCGTCCGCCGGGACGTTTCCGTCGTCCGCGTCCCCGCCGACACCGACTTCGCCCGGATCCTGTCCTTCTCGCCGCGGGGCGTCGTCATCTCCAACGGCCCCGGCGATCCCAAGCGGGCGGCGGCGACCATCGCCGCGGTCCGGCGGCTCCTGCGCGAGGGCCTGCCGCTCTTCGGCGTCTGCCTCGGCAATCAGATCCTGGCCCTGGCGGCCGGAGCCGACACATTCAAGCTCAAGTTCGGGCACCGCAGCCAGAACCAGCCCTGCCTCGAGGAGGGGACGAAGCGCTGCTACATCACGAGCCAGAATCACGGCTTCGCCGTCGACAGCAAGAGCCTGCCCCGCGATTGGGCGCCCTGGTTCACCAACGCCAACGACGGCACGAACGAAGGCATCCGGCACCGCCGCCGGCCGTTCTGGAGCGTCCAGTTCCACCCCGAGGCCTGCCCCGGGCCGACGGACACGGAATTCCTCTTCGACGAGTTCCTGGAGGCCGCCCGATGAAGAAGCCGGCCAGGGTCCTGATCCTCGGGAGCGGCGCGCTCAAGATCGGCGAGGCCGGCGAGTTCGACTATTCCGGCAGCCAGGCCATCAAGGCCCTCAAGGAGGAGGGCATCGAGGTCGTCCTCATCAACCCCAACATCGCCACCATCCAGACCTCGGAAGGCATGGCCGACCGGGTCTATTTCCTCCCCGTCACGCCGCACTTCACGGAGCAGGTCATCGCCCGCGAAAGGCCCGACGGCCTGCTGCTCTCTTTCGGCGGCCAGACGGCCCTCAACTGCGGCGTCGCCCTGTGGAAGAGCGGCGTCCTCAGGAAGTACGGCGTCCCCGTCCTCGGCACTCCGATGGCGGCCATCGAGAAGACGGAGGACCGCAAGCTCTTCAACGAGGCCCTGGCCGAGGTCAAGCTGAAGACGCCCCGCGGCACGGCCGTCCGCTCGGTCGAGGAAGGCCTGCGGGCGGCCGAAGCCATCGGCTACCCGGTCATGGCCCGCGTCGCCTACGCCCTCGGCGGAAAGGGCAGCGGCATGTCGGCGACGCCCAGCGAGCTGCGCGACGCGCTCCACAAGGCCTTCGCCTCCGCCCCCCAGGTCCTCATCGAGGAATACCTGGCCGGCTGGAAGGAGATCGAATACGAGGTCGTCCGAGACCGGGCCGACAACTGCATCACCGTCTGCAACATGGAGAATTTCGATCCCATGGGGATCCACACGGGCGAGAGCATCGTCATCGCCCCGTCGCAGACGCTGACGAACGAGGAGTACCACCGCCTCCGGCAGATCTCGATCCGGGCCGTGCGCCACCTCGGCATCGTCGGCGAGTGCAACATCCAGTTCGCCCTCAACCCGCGCAACGGCGACTACCGCATCATCGAGGTCAACGCCCGCCTGTCGCGGAGCTCGGCCCTGGCCAGCAAGGCCACGGGCTATCCCCTGGCCTTCGTCGCCGCCAAGCTCGTCCTCGGGCATCTCCTGCCCGACCTGCCGAACTCGATCACGCGCGTCACGTCGGCCTGTTTCGAGCCGGCCCTGGACTATCTCGTCGTCAAGATCCCGCGCTGGGACCTCAAGAAGTTCGGACGGGTCTCGAAGAAGATCGGCTCGGAGATGAAGTCGGTGGGCGAGGTCATGGCCGTCGGCCGCTCGTTCGAGGAAGCCATCCAGAAGGCCGCCCGGATGCTCCAGATCGGCGTCTACGGCCTGGTCGCCAACGAGAACTACTCTTTCGAGAACCTGGAGAAGGAGCTCCGCCACCCGACCGACGAGCGGCTGTTCGGCATCGCCGAGGCCCTCGAGAAGGGCTTCACCGTCCAGCGCATCCACGAGCTGACCCGGATCGACAAGTGGTTCCTCCACAAGATCGAGAATATCGTCGACTGCGAGGCCCGGCTCCGCGGCCGCAAGCCCGGCGCCCTCACCGCGGACCTCCTCCTCGAGGCCAAAAAGAAGGGCTTCTCCGATAAACAGATCGCCCTCATCACGGGCTCGGACGAGATGAGCGTCCGGCGGAAGAGGACGCGGGCCGGGATCACGCCGGCCGTCAAGCAGATCGACACCCTGGCCGCCGAATACCCGGCCCAGACGAATTATCTCTATGTGACTTACAACGGCCGCGAGGACGACGTCTCCTTCCGGAACGCCGTCGGGGCCTCGAAGAAGGTCATGGTCCTCGGCTCCGGCTCGTACAGCATCGGCTCCTCGGTCGAGTTCGACTGGTGCTGCGTCAACGCCGCCCTGGCCCTCAAGGGCATGGGCTACTCGACGCTCATGGTCAATTACAACCCGGAGACCGTCTCCACGGATTACGACATCTGCGACCGGCTCTATTTCGACGAGCTGAGCTTCGAGCGGGTCCTCGACATCTACGAGAAGGAGAAGCCCCTCGGCATCCTCCTCTCCATGGGCGGCCAGATCCCCAACAACATCGCCCTCAAGTGCCACCAGGCCGGGATGCGGGTCCTGGGAACGCCGCCGCCGAGCATCGACCGGGCCGAGAACCGCTACAAGTTCAGCAAGCTCCTCGACGAGCTCGGCGTGGACCAGCCCGAGTGGCGTGAGCTGCGAAGCGCGCGCGAGGCCAAGGCCTTCGCCCGGTCCATCGGCTATCCGGTCCTCATCCGGCCGTCCTACGTCTTGAGCGGCGCGGCCATGAGCATCGTCTTCAACGAGCGCTATCTCGATCACTACCTCCAGAAGGCGTCCCGGGTCACGCCCGAGTATCCCGTCGTTATCTCCAAGTTCATCATGAACGCCAAGGAGATCGAGCTCGACGCCGTGGCCGACCGCGGCGAGGTCATCGCCTCGGCCATCATCGAACACGTCGAGAACGCCGGCGTCCACTCCGGGGACGCGACCATGGTCCTGCCGCCCCAGCGGCTCTATATCGAGACCATCCGGCGCATCCGCGAGATCGGCCGGGAGATTGCCCGGGCCCTCCGGATCACCGGGCCCTTCAACATCCAGTTCATCGCCAAGGCCAACGAGATCAAGGTCATCGAGTGCAACCTGCGGGCCTCGCGCTCCTTCCCCTTCGTCTCCAAGGTGACGCGGACCAACTTCATCGAGCTGGCCGTGGCCGCCATGATGGGTCGGCCGGCCCGGAACCACAAGACGACCCTCGACCTGAATTACGTGGGCGTCAAGGCGCCGCAGTTCTCCTTCTCCCGGCTCAAGGGCGCCGACCCGACGCTCGGCGTCGAGATGGCCTCGACGGGCGAGGTCGCCTGCCTCGGCAACGACATCCATGAGGCCTTTCTCAAGGCCCTGCTGGCCACCGGCGTCCGCTTCCCCAGGAAAAACATCCTCCTCACGATCGGCGGCGAGACGTCCAAGCACCGCTTCCTCGAGTCCGCCCGGGAGCTCCAGGCCATGGGCCTGCAGATCTTCGCCACGGAGAAGACGTCGAACTTCCTGCGCGACAACGGCATCCCGAACACCCGGCTCTTCAAGCTCCACGAGAGGCACGACCCGAACATCCGGGACTACATCGCGGGCGGCAAGATCGATTTCGTCATCTCCATCCCCAACCCCGCCAAGCGGATCGAATTCGACTCCGCCTACCGCCTGCGGCGGATGGCCGTCGATTTTTCCATCCCCATCCTGACCAACCTCCAGGCCGCCGACCTCTTCGTCCAGGCGATTGCCACCCATCCCCTAGAAAG
>Ga0315282_10000984_pt1 | contig 55177 bp, 58 predicted proteins | sample YL17G07_20_MG_FD_203693 | JGI IMG/M metagenome (GOLD analysis project Ga0315282, IMG submission 203693) | Sediment microbial communities from Yellowstone Lake, YNP, Wyoming, USA - YL17G07_20 | ecosystem: Environmental > Aquatic > Freshwater > Lake > Sediment | place: USA: Wyoming | collected...
CGGTAAATCTAAACACATTACGCCAACCAAAACGAACACCCAAGGTAGTAGCAAGAACCGCTCCTAAAACATATCCTAAAGGCATTGCCAATTTGAGAAGAGAATAAACACGGCCACGGATCCGCGGAACGAAGTAATCTGAAAGCAGGCTGTAGACACCAGGATAACTTGCATCATCTATACCCGTTGATGCCCTCGTGGCTACAAACCAGCCGTAGCTTGGAGAAATTGCCGAAAACCATGTTGTAACACCCCAGATAGCTGCAGCCAGTGCAATGAGGCGAGCTCTCGAATATCTGTCAAATAAGTATCCCCAAACGGGAAAAAGTACACCAGCCACAAGAAGTGCACCTGATAGCGCAGCACCCATCTGTGCCTCGTTTATGTTAAATGCATTCATAATGGATGTTGTAAGTGGACCAATTAGTAACCTATCTGCCTGATGAAGCACTGAAATCAGGAAAAGTACAGCCAGTACTACCCAACGATTCATTCGTAATTTTCTCATTGCTTTTTCCCTGAACTATTTTACGACGATATGTCGTAATGAGCAAAAAATTCTGTAATCTTAGAGGTAAAAATATGAAGAGAAAATAACATTACACAAAAAGGTTATAATAATATAAAGGTGGGTTATGTCGATAGAGGATTATGATTTTGGCTGGATGAAAATTGATGGAAAGGTTTACAAAAGCGACCTGATAATATTTCCAGATAAGGTTTTTTCAAATTGGTGGAGGGAAGAGGGACACTATTTAAGAGAAAGTGATATATTTGAAGTATTTCTTGAAAAACCCGAGGCCTTAATAATAGGGACGGGGGCAGACGGAGTTATGAAAGTTGACGAAGGAATAATTAAAAAGGCAAAAGAGTTGAACATCAAATTAGTAATTGAAAATACATACATCGCCATTAAGAAGTTCAATGAACTGAGCAAAACAAAAAAAACAATCGGTGCTTTCCATCTAACATGTTAGAAAATATTAACAAGTTGCTCAAAATAAATAACTTTAATTACAGCAAAAGATTAATTATATAGCCTGAAAAAGCAGATTTTGGTTTTTATGGTAACTTATCTTTAGGTTGAGAGTGTAAGAGGAGGAGAAGATATGTATAAAAAAGCTAAAATTAAAATGTATACTTTTAACTGACTCTTCAAGCAAGTCTTTGGCTATATCTCAAAGGATTACGAACATAGACTACAACGATTTTAAATTTTCTTAAAGGTATAAACTTCAGCAACGAACTTACAGGTTTAGTACAAAATGTAGAATCAAGCATGCAGAACAACTCTGTATTCAAGCGTTTTATTAATAGATTGTTCACAGACTATGACCCGAATTACATAAAAAATGTTCTATCTTTATTGCTCATAAATGTTGGCTTTTTAAACACTCCTTTTACAAACTTAAATGCCAAAAATAACCTTCCCTCTCCTTTCACAATATTAATAAGCCCCTCAATGCGCCGTAACCTCAAGTGCACTGGTTGTTATGCAAGAAATTACAGTAAAGACGATGATCTTCCCTCTTCGGCCGTGAACAGAATTATCACAGAAGGCGAGAATATGGGAGTCTATTTATATACAATCCTTGGAGGAGAACCATTCATATATGGTGAGCTTATGAATATTGTCAACAACCACCCTCGACCTGCCTTTCAAATATTTACAAATGGAACTCTGGTTAACGAAAAAATAGTTAAAAGATTCTGGAAAACAAAAAATGTTGTTCCTGTACTTTCTGTTGAAGGCGGAAAAGAAGAGACTGATAAGAGGAGAGGAAAAGGCGTTTACCAAAAAGTTACAGGACTTATGAATATTTTGAAAAACCAAGGGATTCCGTTCGGATACTCGGCAGTACTCACAAGGCAAAACTTTGATGCACTGACAAAACCTGAATTCTACACAGATCTTGCAGAAAAAGGCGCTTTCTTTGGAAGGACATTTCTCTATATGCCTATAGGGAGAGGTGATACTACTGAATTGATGCCCACTGCTGAGCAGCGAGGAGATTACGGCAAAGTAACAAAGTATGTAAGAGACAACTACCCAATATTCCCCATGGACTTCTGGAATGATGCGCCATATGTCGGCGGATGTATTGCAGGAGGAACAAAGTATCTTCATATTAACCATAAAGGTGAAGTTGAACTTTGCATATTCGTACATTTCTCAGTCGATAACATAAAAGAAAAATCTTTACAGGAAGCCCTCAATTCACCTTTCTTTAAGGAAATTCGTTCTCAAGGCAACCTTTCCATTAAAACCTGCTACTTCCGTGCATGATAATCGATTCACTATGGATTCTAAAGGAAGTTGTGACAAAAGTCAGGACAACGTCCACCCATCAAGGAGCAGATGACGTCATAACTAAGTTCAAGGATGATCTCGATAAATATTCAGATGAAGTAAGAAAAGTCCTTAACCCGATCTGGGAAGATGGATTTAAGAATAATTTTGTAAAAAAAGCTTAATAGCAAAACTTTTTAATAATTCAATGTTTGTTTCCTGAGGTTCTATTAAGCTTTTTTAATAATTGCTCTGCTTTTTTAGCTGTGGCGGAACGCCTGTTTTTAGTTTCTCTACTGGCAAAGGCTATTACTTCTTTATTGTTAACCAATTTATCTGAATAGTTTCCAAACGCCAGGATAACCTTCCCAATGGCAATGTTTCGACATTCATCTGTAGGGTAACTGAAATGTTCGACCTTCAAAAGCTCACTGATAATATCATCTTGATATTCAGGTTTGGCAAGGGCAATATCAGATAGAGCTGAAATGGCATGATTTACTGTAATGAGTTCTCCTGAATTTAGATACCCGTACATTTTTCGAATAAGTTTATCAACTTTATTGTCCTTATCAACTCTGGATAAATTACCGATTATATCAATTGCAGTCCACTTGAGAATATGATTTCCACTGTCCAGAATCTTTATAAAAAAATCTATATCGGGATATAGTGAAGAAGGGTTATTCCTGGCTATAGACAGAAGTTTTTTGGCACAACCAAATTTAACTCCTGGATCTTTTGATGATAAATCCTCTAAATTTATTTTTTCTTCCATACTGCTCCTCCAGACTATATTTTTACTACATAGCTGCAAATATACCAAGATATAAAAAGAAGTCTCCAGCAGCGTGACCTAATACTCCTCCCCAAAGATTTTTTGTTTTAAGCGTTACCCAGCCGCAGAGAGCTCCTAAAACTCCCCATTGGAATATAAGCGGAATTAAAGACAGCAGAGATTGTTGATTGGCATAAATTAAAACGTGAAATGCAGTAAAAATAACAATTGTTCCTATCAATGAAAAACTTCGACCAATTAAATTAACTGATCGACCCATCCACAATCCTCTGAACCATAACTCTTCCATGAATCCATTTGCACAAGAAAACAACAAAAGCCATGGAATCATAGATAATATTCTAGATGTACTTGATTCCAAAACTGCTTTCAGCCCACCCATGAAAGCAAAAGGCATAAAAGTTATTAAGCTGATAATAAGGCCCATTAGCAAACTCTGTTTAAGTTTTCCTCTTTTAAGATAAAGGGAGTTAATTCCATTTCGCGACAGCCAATTAAATAAAAAAATTATAACTATAAGAGGAATAGCCTCAGTTACTTTTAAAATAGCCATCCCTCTTGGCGCTGCATTATCCACTTTAAACCATGTAGAAGGGAAGTTTCCAATAATCCAGTTTACCAAATAAGCAACTGAAACAGCCAGCAAACCAAAAGAAATCTGCCAAAATTTCTTTAAGTTTTTACTCAAGAAAAATATGATAGTTATAATGGCAAGGATAATTGGGAGAGCAATCCTACAGGTTGATCTGATAGATGCAGGGACGATACTCATGTATCCTGAAATTGCAACAATAATGCTAACCACAATAATCAAAATAAACGATATAAACCTGACCGCCCCTCTTGTTGTTCCAACGCCGTTATCTTGCATTGTATCCTCCTTTATATTCCGATTATATGAAAAATGAGTGAGCATAGAATAAATACAAGTATTTACAATACAGTTCCCAGATAGAACATCACAGCCACTGCCGTTTTTACTAAAGGGCAAAATCTTATTGCAATAATAGACGTTCTTGCTCCAGTTAACAAAGTTAAAATTGCCATTATAAACAACATAATTGCAGAAGACCTGTAAACAATAACAGAAATTGAATTTCTGTACCCTCCAAGGATCGTGATCAGGAGTACAAGAATGCCTATGAAGCAGAGAGTTAACCCCTCGGCAATCCATTCCATTGTTATAATTCTTTTGCTCTCTCTCGATATCGGTCCGAAACTCCTCGCAACAAATTTCATGGGTAAAATATGAGCAATTCCCCACAGAATAATTATAATAGATCCTGCATAGATCATTACCCCTCTTATCATATTTCTCCTCCTTTTTCTAAAAGTTACTATGCGCTGGCACCTGATGGAAAAGCACAGTAAACAATTTCCATAAATTATTTAGAAAGGTTTTATTCGTTATAAATTCCTTTAATTTCACCGTATGCTTCTTCTTCGATATCAGCGACTTTCATTAACAGTTGCGGGATAAACTTCCTTCTATCTGATTTACCGTCTAATTTATCGAGTATTATTAAAGAAATCTCTCTTATCAATTTACCTGATGTGGAAAAACTTTCAGACAGGCTTAGCAGACGCTTTTCATGTGTAATTGTTCCAAGCTCCTTAAGAAGCTTTGAAAAACCTTCTCTTTTTCCTGTGAAATCATTAAATGCTCTTGATAGTGTGGGCGGAGAGTTTGCATACTTAGCCATATTTTCCAGTGCCATTTTATAATCATCGCTCCCGAGAAATTTTTCCCAGTCCGGGAACTCCAGACCAAGTTTACGTATTCCAGGCACTCCCAGATTTTTGATCGGTGGATTAAGCATCTGACTGGCTTTTAAAATCAGTCCAGCTTTAATAGATTCATCAAAAGATAAGGGTCTATCAGGAAGTGAAAAAGTAATTACAGCATTCTTTTTTATATAGCCGGTCTCTCCCTTCTTCCAGGCAATTTTCAGGTTTTCATAACTCAGTTTTTGGAGATCCGCAGAATCACAATCATATAAAAATATCTTTCTGTCGTTATCATCATAACCTACAACCAGTACAAAATGAGGAAAAGCGTGTTTTTTGTTGAAGAATTCATGATATTCAAGATAGAACATATCGAGAGGCCCTATGATAACAGGGTTTCTCCTGTTTATCTCTTCCCTGAGCAGTTTCATTGCAAGATTAAAACTTTTTCCCTCGATAATTTTGATTTTCAAACCTAAAACTTGTTCAAGGTTTTTGTATTGATTCTTTAAAGATTGTCCCCAGAATACCATAAATGGAGGTTCGGCTTTTTTATTTTTAATGTAAGCAAAATCAGCCATTCCGCTTACGGCCATCAAAAACTCGTCTGAAAATGTCTGCCCTGTTTTAAAACGGTAAACATCTCCAATACCGTTAACCATACAGGTATATTTACAAACAACATGTGGCAAATTAATAATATTCTTCATTTTGTTATCCCGTTACCGACTAATCCAACTATAGAATAATTCATTTTTTATTCAACCCTCCTGCTTAATTTTAATAAAAAACAGCCCGGCGTCAAACAAAAAACTTCAAATCATTCCCATCGGAAAATCTTTATAGATATAAGTACACTGAATATCATTATGCCGACGAGTATTATTATCTCTTTATTGAATAAGCCCCACCTCTTACCGGCCCATATTCCTCTCAAAAGATCAACCACATGGGTTAAGGGTAAAAATTGGGAAAACTTAAGAACACCTTTGGGTAAAAATTCACTTGGAAGGGTTGCTCCCGATAGAAAAATCATCGGGAAGTAAAGTATAAAAGAAACGGCACTTACACTTCTTACTGTTTTTAATATGCTTGCGAGGAAAAATCCAAGAGAAAAAATACTTGCACAACTCAAAAGAAATGCAAGAGCTGTCTGAAAAATGCTTCCGGGAAACCTTAAACCGTATATCCATTTTCCAAGGAGAATAAGAATAGCTGCGCCTAAAAAACCCACAAATATATTCAGAATAAATTGAACAAAAAGAATGATTGATGGGTTCATCGGGGTACCACGGAACCTTTTAAGAATTTTCTTTTCTCTATAAGAGACGATTGTTATTGGCAAATTCATAATGCCTGCTACTACAATAATTATTGCAAAATCCGCCGGGACTGAAACATCGACACTTCCTAAACCTCCAAAAACTGGAGTCGGTTTATTTCCGTAGATGCTTCCAAATAGAAGCAAAAGCATTATTGGCATCCCTAATGTAAAGAAAGTGGATGTGAAATCCCTGAAAAATAATTTCATTTCAATGGCAAAAATTTTAAAGAACTTTTTCATATGACACCCCTTATTCCCTTATCTTTTCGCCGGTGAGGGCAAGAAATACATCCTCAAGATTCGGCTGCTCTATCTTTATTTCCCTGAATTTCATTTTATTTGACATTAAAAGGCTAATTACCCTATAAACAAATTCTTCACCTTCTCCATGAACTACTATCCTGTCTCCAATTTTTTCAACTTCGGTTACTTCTTCTATTTTCTTAAAATTTTCAAGGGGAAAATCATTTTCGAGCGAAAAAATTACCCTCATCTCCTTTCCTAAAGATTGGACAAGGTTCTGCGGAGTGTCTAAAGCAACTATTTTTCCTCGGTCTATTATGGCAACTCTGTCACAAAGACGCTCTGCCTCATCCATGTAATGAGTAGTCATAAAAATTGTTTTTCCTTCATTTCTGATATCTCTTATTAAATCCCACATTGTATGGCGTGCCTGCGGATCAAGCCCTGTGCTTAACTCGTCCAAAAATAAAAGTTCGGGGTCATTAATCAAGGCAAGTGCAATGAAAAGACGCTGTTTCTGTCCACCTGAAAGTTCACGAAAATAAGAATTGACTTTCTCAGTTAAATTAAGTTTTGCCAAAAGGTCTTTCCAATCAATGGTACGGGGATAAAGTGAAGAAAACATCTCCATTGCCTCTCTCACTTTTATTCTTTCGGGAAGAGAGGATTCCTGCAACTGAATTCCTATTTTTGTTTTTAAATCCCCGTCAGTTTCTGGATTGTTTAATCCAAGGATTTTAATCTCTCCTGAATCTTTATTTCTCAGACCTTCAACACATTCAATTGTGGTTGTTTTTCCAGCACCATTCAGTCCTACCATTCCAAATATCTCATTCTCATAAATTTCAAATGAAAGGTTATCCACTGCTGTAACTCCATTGTATGTCTTTACTAAATTTTTTACTTCAACAACTTTCTTTCCCATCACCCCTCCTTACAAGACTTCAAGTAAAATTATATCCTGTTAATTAAAAATGGTGAACTTTTTAACAGAATGTATTTTTAAGAAACATTCATAAAAAGGGTATTAATTTTATTTAGGCCTTTCTTTTTTCGTAACACTCTCAGGCAGGTGAATGGCAAACTTACACCATAAATCACCCTTGACAACCGATTCTATAACCTCTGCTTTAATTGGTTTACCAAAAATAACATCATAGGGCTTCTTATGGAAAGCCGCGCTGCAGTTACAGAAAACTGGCGGAATATCTGTGTGTCCTTTCTTCAAGGATTCCTTTACCCAGGGACAGTGGCAGTAGTAATATCTCTTCTTATTTTCATCCTTCTCTGCAATATATTCCTTTGCCTGATATGGAATCTTAGTCTCATAAATGATATTACCTTTGCGCACTCCCTGGCGGATTTCAGGATGACTTTCAACAAATTCAATTACTTCGTCTGTAATTTCCTGGTTGAAATATAGTTCCTTGTTTTTCTTAATGCCTTTTAATTCAGCAATGAAGTTGTCTCCCTTTCTTTTCAAGTACTCATCAATACCCCCGCATTCTTCGTATTTTTTCTTTTCATCCAGATAGTATTTATCCTCTAAAATACGCAGTCCTCTACTTAAAATCCTTTTGCGGGTCTCAAAGTTTACCAGGCTCTCCATTCGTCTCATTACCTTCGCCATATTTTTTGTTTTCTTCAGGTTAGGTATCCCGAGGCGCATGTCAATTGCTTTTAATATCCTGTCTCTTTTAGTTTCCCCTACAGATTCGCCAAGCTTATCATAAAGAGTGTTCATTGCCTCGGCACCATCAATAAGTGAAACAGCAGCAACATATAATCTTTTATTCTTTACAAATTTGCCATATCTTGCAAGGGCAATGAAATTATCATAAGTATTGAGTTTTTTCCTTATCATTAAGGTTGAAAATTTATTTAGACTCGAAGCAGTTGCCGAAGCAAGTGTTTTTGGTTTATCAAGCCCCTCCAGGAATTTTTCAAACTTTTTTACGATTGAAATATGCCCCTCGATCTGCTTTTCAGGCAGTTTTCTTTCACTCAGAAATTTTACAAAACCTTTTCTATCCATAAATATCCTCCTTATTTTATAACATTCGCTGAATGCCGTAATCTGGCAATCACAACCATTTTCTATACCCAGTGGAAGGTTTTGCTATTAAAGGATCACAAAAATTAATGGGCCTATACAAGGTTAACAAACACCTCTACATAAAACTTCTGTGCAAATTAAAAATATTGTGGGAATGACCTTATCACTCTCACGACAAGCTTATCTGGGAAAACACCCCCAATGAAGCTAAATATTTTATTCATAGGACCTGGCAAAACAAATGGATCTCCTCTTTCAAAACTTTTAAGAGTGATTCTTACCACTTCCGCGGGTTCCATCTTTTTGCCACCTACATTAGAGCCTGCCCTTTCTGAGTGCCGGGTCCTAGTTTTTCCAGGCGCAAGGCAGAGCACATGCACATTTTTATCCCTCAACTCTGCCCACAAAGCAAGTGAGAAGCTATAAACATAAGCCTTTGTTGCCCCGTAAACAGCATAGTACGGCACAGGAAAAAGCCCTGCAATTGACGAGACATTGATTATCCCGCCTTTGCCTCTCTCAACCATCTTCTTTGAAAAGATGTATGCAAGGTCAGTTAATACTTTTACATTAATCTCGATCATTTCGTGAGGCTTTGAAATATCCTTCTCAATAAAATCACCGTAAATACCGATACCAGCACTATTTATAAGAAGGTCTATACCTATTTTCCTCTCTGATATTATTCTAATAACTTCATCCAGCCCTTTTGTAAGGTCCGCCGCCACAGGAACTGCCTCAACTCCCAACTGAGACACTCTGCTTGCCACCTCATCAAGCCGTCCCTCATCTCTTCCAACAAGCACAAGGTTCATTCCCCTCTTTGCAAGTTGATAGGCAAACTCCTCGCCAATACCAGATGAAGCACCTGTAACAAGTGCCCATTTATAGTCTGTTAAATTATTTTTCATCATATGCGCCTCTTAATACAAACTTTTTATATAAGTATAACCTAAAGTGCTCTATATCCAACATCCCTCCTCGGTAATTGCAAGGGTTATTAAAGCAGCAATTTAGTGTCAGGCACGATTTTGACAAAATTAAAGCGAAAGGGTTGTAAATTCTGAAAAATATTTTTATAAAACACTTTCTTCTTCACTCACAGGAACTGTTTCAACAGGTTGTTTATGAATTTCTAATATTTTCTTGTCTAATTTTTTAATTTCAGGTATCAGGTACAAAGCACTCAAAAACATAGTTAAGAAATCTGCAATAGGAAAAGAGTACCACACCCCTGGTAGTTTGAAGAATTTTGGTAATATGAGAACTAACGGTATTAGAAATATAATCTGCCTTGCCATAGAAAGAACAAATGCCTGTAAAGCCTTGCCAATTGCCTGGAACATAGTGGAAACAATCACCATAAAACCTATTAATGGAAACACCAAAACTACTATCCTCAATGGTATTGCAGTCATATTTATTAGCGACTGGTCAGTCGTGAACATACGAACAAGCTGGTACGGAAATAACTCCATTATCAAAAAACCAAAAGTTGCCACAAGAATTGCAGTGATTGACGCCAAGTATATGCTTCTTTTAGTCCTGTCATACCTTTTGGCTCCGTAACTAAATCCAGCAATTGGCTGAAAACCCTGTGCAATGCCAAATGTTGGCATTAATACAAACGACGCCAAACGATTTACAAGTCCATATATGGTTATAGCAATGTCCCCGCCATAAAATGCCAGAACATGATTTAATATTGCAACCATTAAGCTTGCGGATACTTGCCTTACAAAAGAAGACAGACCTATTGCGAAAGTCTCTTTTGCAATAGAGAGGTCAATTTTAAAGTTCTTGATATAAACTCTCGTAACGCTCTTGCCACTTAAATAATAGATTAAAAGCCAGATAAATGTTGCAAATTGTGAAATCACTGTTGCAATCGCGGCACCTTTAATCCCCATATGGAACCCAAATATGAAAACGGGATCCAGAATAATATTTGAGATTGCACCTATAAGCATCGTCCACATGGCGATCCTGGCGTTTCCTTCGGCTCTTACTATGCTATTTAACGCCATGCCAAATATGGTGAAAACTGATCCGAAAAGGATAACACTCATATAATCTTTTGCAAAAGGAAGAATCGTTGAAGTTGCACCAAAAGCTTGAAGCAACGGATCTATGAATAATAGTCCCAAAATTGTAATCAATAATCCTATAAACAGGGACAGGGAAAAGGCATTTCCCAAAGTTTTTTCGGCTCTTTCATTGTTTTTCGCGCCAAGACTTCTTGATATGATTGAAGCAGCACCAATACCAATCATCTGCGCCACAGCCATTATCACTATTTGAATCGGAAAGGAGACTGCAATACCTGCAATACCCATAGGGCCCACGCCCCTGCCAACAAATATTGCATCCACTACATTATACAGCGCCTGCACCATCATTCCTATTGCAGCAGGAAACGACAACTTAAACAGTAAAGGTCCTATACCTTCGTTTGCTAACATCTCGGCCGTTTTATCCATGAATTTTTTCCTTTCTATTTTCTTCTTTTTTTACATTTTTGTAAATCTTTTTAAGGACATTTATGAAAGTTTCCAGTTCGCTATCGTCAACCCCAATAAAAAGAATACCTACTAAATCATTTTTTGTGCTTTCAATAAACTGTCCCAATTTTTTCGCCTTTCCTGTAAGATATATCTTTTTTATTCTGTTATCCTTTTCACCCTTAACTTCTTCTATGTACCCGTTCTCCTTCAATTTTTGCAACGCCCTTGAAACAGTAGTCATGTTAAGCTCAAGCTTGTCGCATATTTCTTCATGACTTATCCCATCTCCTGCATGGATTAAAAACCCCAAAACATTCGACTGGCCACTGCCAATGCCAAACTCCCTGAGCTTACAAGCCGTGTAACTCTTTGTATACCTCGATATATAGGTAAAATAATTCCAAAAAGTATTTTTATCCATTTCCATAACACCTTCGGGCAATTATATCTTAAATTAGTTGTATATGCAAGTAAAAGACTAACAAAAAAATAAAAGAGAAGCTTAACTTAACTCCTAAAAAAGGGAATTTGTCAACAATTTGGCGCTTCCACAACTGAATTAATCTTCATTTGCTACACATAGTTTTCAATATAATGCGCTTAGTAAAAACTTTTTGCAAATTTTAGGTTTTTACATACTACTTTGTGTGTTTTAAGATTTAATTTCACTTTTGATTTAAAATGAGTATATTATAAATGGTAAAAAGCACCGAAAATAAGACACATTAACTTCGAGTAGACGAAAAGAATTAAGGAGGTTACAAAGATAAAATGTCTAGAACTAAAACAATAGTTTTATTAGAAGCCGGGCTACTGATTGCGCTTTTGTTAAGATACTTCAAAGTATTACCGAATTTTGAGATTATAACTTTTATGTTTGTGTATATCTGTACAGTTTTAAATCGAGAAATATATTACAAAAAGGTCAACTTATATTTCTTAATCATACTAGTTATGATTCTGGCATTTGGTGTTCCAAAGTTGGATTGGGTTAACCTAATCCCATTTATTACTTATGGAATTATAGTTCTATCGATTAATTGGTTTAACAGAAAAAAATTATTTTTAAGGACCCTATATTCGGTTGCAGTTTTCTTTATAGTTTCGAATTTTCTATTTTGGTTATTCGAGCCATGGCAAATGTATCCAAAAACTTTAGCAGGTTTAATACTCTGTTATACAGGAGCTCTGCCATTCTTAAAAAATCAATTAATTTCAAATTTAACTGTTTCGGTTGTTTTCAGTTTAGTTCTGTGTGGAAAATTTTTTGAAGTAAAGAGCAAAAAAATATCTGAAACATCCTGAGGCATTCGAATATTATATGGTTTAACGTAAGTAACTCAAGGTTAAGACTGTAGAAAAGTCAGGAAGAAATTTAAAGAACAACAAAATACATAAACTGACAATAAAAAGTATCTCAAATGTAAGAAATATCAATATGATTTAATAATAGAAAGAGATGAGAAATCTCAATTATTTAAAAGTGAAATTCCGACAGAGGCTTCGCCTCTTCTATGTACCAAATACTAGCCTTAAAACCTGAGAACTTGTATCAGCCATAATTCACCTCCTTTACTCCCTTCTAACCCGCGCTCTTCTTCAGCAGGTTTACTTCTTTGTATTCGCCGTCTTTGTGAATTATGCAGCATAGATCTTACTTGTGGCAAGCATTATGTCGAATAGAACGTCATTTAACGGGTTAGCAATAGCAACCGTAATGTCATACAGATCCTGGTCGGAAGCTGTAAGTCTAATGTTCATAATACTTTACCTTCTCGTTTTCTCATCAGGAAGAGCAAAAACAATTTCAAGCATTCCTGAATTCTGAACTGCTGTCATTTCTTGCCTCCATAAAATAGATTTTGCAGATGGTTGAGAAGAATTCTGATTACGGCGCCAACTCTACCACTTACATAGAATTGCAAAGTCGGCAATTACAGAAGAGTAAAATATGCAGAGGGGGGAGAAAAAGATTAATAAAGTTTTTAGCAAAGCCGGCTTTTGAGAAATTTTTTATCTCGGTACAATTAAAATATGAGAATAGAAGATAGGGGATTCTGAAAGCATATATGAATGGAATAAAAGAGTTTATAAAGAACTTTTTACGATTTGTCCCTAATCTAATCTACGAGATTAGTACAGAAGGAAAGTCAAGCATTCGCCTTTCTTCTGTTAAATTTAGCAACCTCGATCATTTTTTACACGGAACTTCAAATGTAGAATGGTGGTATTTTACCGGAGTGCTGCAATCTCCTTTACGAAAGCAACTAATTGGTTTTGAGGTAACGTTTTTCATAACTAGAACTATATTTGAAAGTAGAATCCTTCACGCATCAATAACAGATGTCGAAAAAGGAACCTTTTATAATAAGGAGCTGGTTTTGCCTTTTGATCCTTTGTCTTTGTTTAGAAAAAGCAAGAAAATGATTATATCTGCATTAGGAAATCGTGTAGAGTTTGATGCGATATCAAATAGCTTTAGGATTAAAACCGATCAACAAGGCTTAAAAATTGAGCTTGATCTTAAAATTCAAGGCTTGATGAAGCAAGGGAAAAGTGGAATTATCGCTATGAAAAACGAGCCTTATGATTCCTCTCACTATTTTTCATTCCCAAATTTAAAAACAATCGGAAACATAACATTTAAAGGCGAACCTTTGCCTGTTTCAGGTTCCACCTGGCACGACCATCAGTGGGGGAACTTCCACATTAAAAATTTGCAATGGGACTGGTTTTCTCTCCGTTTTGACGAAGATAACCTTTATATAATGATTTTTAACTTCAGAAGAAAAGATGGGCAGACGACGACTGGAAACCTCTACAAAAATTCAGAAAATATTCAACTCAAGAACATCAGAATTACTTCAGGGGAAACTTTCAAAACAAAAGACGGCGTAGAATATCCATTGAATTGGGGGATAGAGATATTTGGTAGTAAAAACAGCAATCTATTAATGAAATTTAATGTTTTGCCTTTGATTAAAGATCAGCATATTTCATCATTTATAACACACTCTTACTGGGAAGGGATTTGCCATGTTAAAGGTGAAATTACTGAAAATTATGTACAGGAAGGCAAGGTTCTATTTAAAAAGAAATCTTTAAATGGTACTGCCTATGTAGAATTAACAGGGTATGAATAGACCAAAGGTCTCAATGAACAATATAGAAGTGGATAGAGGAAAATTTGAAGACCTTGAAATAAATTCAGATTAAGGCAAGTGTTCACTTATAAAAGAATATTATTTCACAAGTAGAACAGCAAAAATATGACTTTTATTGTACCAGAACTTCAGTAAATTAAGACAATTGAAACTTGACATAAATTTTGAAATTACTAAAATGGGATAGTTACCTTAATAAAATGAAGGAAAATAAATAAGTTTTATTAAAACATTATTGTGTAGTTTCTAAAAAGGAGAGAAAGTGAAAAGACCTGCAGGGTTTAAAGACTTCTCAATAATGTCTATTGGACAGATCATCTCACTGGTTGGCTCCAGCATGACAACAACTTGGTATAGGAATCTGGATATGGCAGACAACAGGAAATGCAACTCCCTTCAGCATAGTTGCAACACTTTTCTTCATTCCAAACATAATTTTCACTCCCATCGCTGGTGCACTAATTGACAGATGGCCAAAAAAGAGATCGCTAATTCTCCCGGACTTAGCAGCAGGTATAATAACAATTATAACTTTAATCTTATATAAGACAAATAATCTTACACTATGGTTTATTTATATTGCTTCTTTTATTTCCGGCTCCTTTAATGCATTCCAGTGGCCAGCTTACTCTGTAACAATAAGCATCATGCTAAAAAAAGAGGAGTACGGGAGAGCGAATGGCCTGTTTTCACTTACAGAGACTGCCCCGATGGTTATAGCACCAATCGTTGCAGGAGCACTGCTTCCAATAATTAAACTCGGCGGAATTATGACAATAGATATCATCACTTTTGTATTTGCAATCGGAGCAGTTTTATGGGTCGTTATTTCTGATATCAGGAAAGAGGTTGAGGAAAAAGTAAATCTGTTTAAAGATGCAATTTTGGGTTTTCCTTATATATTCAAGAGAAGACCATTATTCTATTTACTTTTACTTTTTCTGTTCGTAAATCTTTTTGCGGGTTTTTATACTACCCTTATTGCTCCAATGGTACTTGCGAAAACAAACAACAACACGGTATTTCTTGGAACGGTTGAATCAGCTTTCGGTATAGGAGGTATTGTCGGCGGATTGTTAATGACAGCCTGGGGGGAACAAAAAGAAAAATATTCAGCCTTATCTTTGGAATAATGCTGGTTGGGACAGGAGCTATTATTCTTGGACTATCAAAAACTCTTGTCTCTTATATCGTGGCTTGTTCTATAATCGGAGTCTTCGGAGTAATCACCAATTCCTCAAATCAGGCAATATGGCAGTCAAAAGTTCCACCAGATCTTCAGGGAAGGGTTTTTTCGGCAAGAAGAGTTATCGCCCAATGTGTTAGTATTCTACCAATGGCAACGAGCGGGCCACTCGTTTATAATTTTTTAACACCCATTTTCAATAACTCTTCAGTAATTGTTCTTAACAAATCTATAAATCTTACTTCAATTTTTGGAGAAGGGAATGGTGGTGCGATTTCACTGCTCAGTTTTTTAGCTGGGGGTATGATAGTAATCATTTCTCTGTTATCTTTTCTTTTCCCTGTTATTATGAGAGTTGAAGAAGAAAGCTACGAAGAAGAAATAGACGAAGAAGATTTCATAACTGATTAAATTAAAAATCCAACAAAAAATATTCCCGGGTGCCTGGCACTTTGCAATAAAAATTACAGAAACAAAATACCTGCTATACCTGCAATGATAAGAAGGAGAACCGGATTAATTTTTCTCCATCTTGCGAAGACAAAAAATGTGACAGCAGCCAATACAAAGGGAGCTATTCCTTTGAAACCTTCTGCAACTATAAGGTACACTGCATTTACAAGAAGTGCAGGGAGTACCGGGCGCACACCACTCATAAATGCCTGATAAACCCGATTCTCACGGAATTTAGTTGCAGCCATCGCAATAAGGAGGATTATAATAAAAGATGGAGCAACAACTCCTGCGGTAGAGAAAATCGCACCAGTTACACCTTGTGTCTCATATCCTATAAAAGTTGCCATATTAATAGCAATAGGTCCAGGAGTAACTTCTGCAATTGAAACAAAATGGAGGAAATTCTGCATTGAAATCCAATTTAAATTTATTACAAGTTCTCTTTGCATTATGGGGAGCATTGCCTGGCCTCCTCCAAATGTAAAGGCACCAATTTTAAAGAATTCCAAGAACAGCTTAATGACCATCATCTTTGTGAAGCATCCCTTTAACAATAATTCCAATAGCCCCACCTATTATGATCACATAGATCGGGTTAATTTTAAGGATAAACAGAGCAGCAAGAGAAATAATGAAAATCCCTCCGGTAAAAAGATTAATCTTAATTTTTTTCGCAAGGTCAAAGGTAAGATAAGCAATTTCACCTGCAATTCCTGCAAGAATTCCAGTAAATAACTTTTGCACAACTGTAAACCTGGTAAAATCAAGGAAAAATATTGATATGAGAGTAATAATAATTAGAGATGGAAGCACAACTCCAAGGGTCGCGAGAGTTGAGCAAATAATTCCCCCCTGCATATATCCGATAAACGTTGCCATATTTACAGCAATAGGTCCAGGAGTAATCTGGGAGATTGCAAACATCTCAAGAAATTCATCTTCAGAAAGGTATTTCTCCCTTTGAACAATGATGTTTCTCATGGCAGGGATCATTGCATAGCCACCACCAATGGTGAATAAGCCTATGTAAAAGAAAATTGAAAATAACTTGAGCCCTTTAATTAAGTTTGAGAATTTCGAACCTGTCATTTTCTCAATTTATTCATCGGAGAGGCTTCAATGATTGTTCCAGACACAACTTCAATAGGTTTTTTAAGAGAAATCCTCCTATACCATTGGGTATAGATAAAAATGACAGCGACAGAGGAAATTAACCCACTTATAAGGAAGCCGGCACCTGCGCCTAGTTTCTCCGAGACGGTACCTGCGTATAATGCACCAAACGGCGTGAGTCCACCAAGCACAAACGTATATATGCTCATAACTCTGCCCCTTATACTATCTTCTGCATTAACCTGTATCAGAATATTTGTGGAATTGAGATAAGTAATCATAAAGAATCCCTGAAGAATCATAAAGATATTGAAGGATAAAAAGCTTCTTTGAGGGCCCATTGCAATCGAAGAAATACTCACACCAATCACCGTAAAAAACACATACCACGGTTTGATACCCCTGTGACTCAGCATTGCAAGCAAAAGTGAGCCAAAAAGAGCACCAAGACCCATCATAGCCATAACAAACCCGTATCCTGTCGCGCCCATCTTGAGGACATCTTTCACAAAAGATGGAACAAAGATATTATAGTTAAACATAAATATATTAACAATGGCAAGGAGAACCACAGAAATAAGAATTATCTGAGAGTGTTTTATATATTTCAAACCCTCTTTGATATCTACAAATACACGCTCTGTGAGATTTGCTTTTCTGGGTTTCTCCTCTATTTTTATGAGGTATATTCCATATATAACAGGCAAAAAGCTTGCTGCGTTAATATAAAAACATGCTGCATACCCAAGTTTGCCTATAAGAATACCTGCAACGGCAGGACCTAATATCCTTGCAAGATTAAAAATAGAGGAATTAAGGGATATTGCATTCATAAGGGCTTTTTTCCCGACCAGTTCAACATAAAAAGACTGCCTTGCAGGCATGTCAAAAGTATTTGCAATGCCCATTGTTAAGGCAAGAAGAAGTATTTCCCAGTAAGTTATAATTTTAAGCTGGGTGAGAATTGCAAATGCCAATGCTGTAATTGTAAGTGCACTCTGAGTCAGAAGTAAAATCTTACGCTTTGAAAATCTGTCAATAATTACTCCTGCATAAAGAGAAAACAACATCATTGGAAGAAACTGAGCAGCTCCAACAACTCCAAGAAGGAAGGGAGAATTTGTGGTAGTTAAGACAAGCCACCCCTGGCCTACATTTTGCATCCAGGTCCCTATAAGAGAAATTGCCTGTCCGAAGAAAAACAATCTGAAATTTCTGAAGTAAAGCGAAGGAAAGTGTTTTTTTGACCTTTCTTTTAAAGTTATTACCGTTTTAGACTCAGTTTCAGAAACGTTTTTCTCAAGATTTTCAAAAATTCTTGAAAACCCATTACCTATAAATTTTAGACTTTTCATTCAAAACCCGCCTCAAAGACACTCAAATATTATAGCATAAATCGCTGGTTTAGAAATTCTTAAAAAAATGAAAAAAAGTGCCAAAAAAACCGCAAAAAGGTATTGACACAAAACCAAAATGGTGTAAAATTCGTATCGTTGTTTTAATTATAGGAGAGTGAGTTGAAATACATCTATGGACCAGTAAGGTCTCGGAGACTTGGGGTATCTTTAGGCATAACAACAGTGCCTGCAAAGGCATGCAGTTTTAATTGCGTCTACTGCGATGTTGCAAAAACAACTTTTCTTACAGATGAGAGAAAAGAGTATATCAATGCTGATGAAATACTTAAGGAATTGAAGATATTTCTTGAGACGTCAAACAAGCATCTCGACCACATTACATTTTCAGATTTCGGAGAGCCAACACTGAATTCAAAAATCGGGTATATGATTGCCGAAATAAAAGAGAATACCAACATTCCCGTGGTTGTCCTTACTAATTCTTCTCTTATATCAAGAGGCGATGTAAAAATTGACCTTTCACAGGCTGATATAGTTAAGTTTACCCTGAACGCCGCAAGAACCGACTATTATAAGAAGATAAATCAATCGCTAGATTCTATAAAGGTCGAAGACGTAATAAAGGGAATTATTGATTTCAGAAAAATGTTCCAATACGAACTCTGGATTGAAATTATGCTTGTAAAAGGAGTAAACGATTACGAAAACAATTATCGAAGCCTACACGATGCATTAGAATTGATAAAAGCAGACAAAGTCCATATAAATACAGTGGTCAGGGAGCCGTCCTTTGGTTTTGCAAAACCTCTTAATATAGAAGAACTCATCCTTGCAAAAGAAATCATTGGAAACGGCGCAGAATTAATATCACTGAGGCGAGAAGTTCATTACCACATCCAGAGTCAGCCACTTCTACAAATTCACAGGAACAAATAATTTTTTGCTGCTCGAAAAAGATTAATATTTACCTGTGGCCCTGTACAAGTACATTTCTGATACGCGAGCGAGATTTAATATTCCTATCAATTCTTCTTACGATAAGAACAGAGATTAAAAGAAAAAACACTGAAAATAAAACTGTTGTTGCATTCTGAAGCCTCACGAGTTCTATTCCTAAAAGCTTTTCTAAAATTACTCCAATAATTAAGCCAATTATTGTGGAGATAAAGGGCACCATATAAACAATGAATGTCCCTTTTAAAAGTTCTTTTTCATCGTATTCGAATTCAACAATATCGCCTATCTTTGCACCAATATCATTTATTACATATACAGTCTGCCCTTCACTGAGCGTAGATTGATCACATGTGTCATTTAAAACACAGGATTTACATTCGGTACCGGTGTCAGCAGTTATCTCTGCGAGTTTTTCACTAAGGCTTTTAACAACTCCTGTCTCTATCATACTTGATTTCCTTCCATATCGGGACCTTTTTCTTTACCTCATCAACAATAAAACTGCAAGCTTGAAAACCTTCTTCTCTGTGCATAGAGGATACCCCAACAAAAAAAGATATTTCTTTTAATGGTATTTCTGAAACTCTGTGAGCAATTATAACATTTATAATGCCATCTTTTTTAAGGGCTTTTTCCTCAATTTTTGCGAGTTCTTTAAGTGCCATCTCTTTATATGCAGAGTAGTTAATAGAAACAACAGGTCCGTCCTCTACGCTTTTCCTCGGCTCGCCAAGGAAAATAACGATACTCCCTGCATTATCATTCTTGAGACTTTGAATTAACAAATCTATATTTAAAGGTTCCTTTACTAAGCTTATCATATTAACCTCCCTCAACAGGTGGGATTAAGGCCACTATATCTCCTTCTTTTAAAACTGTTTGAAGCCTTGCATACTCTTTGTTCACAGCAAACGCAGAGTTTTCGAGGATCTCACTAAGAGAAGGGAATTTATCTCTAAGAAGTTCTCTCAAATCAGAAATGTTAACTCCATCAAACTCTAACTCAGTTCCATCTAACCCTACTACTCTTTTTGTCTCAGCAAAAAATAAAACCTTTATTTTCATAGCTATATTATAAACACATTTAGAGGAGTTGATACTTTTGAGAATAAGATAAGTAATTATAAGGAGTTTCCTTGTCTAAAGTTGGGCAATAATTATTTAACTAAACTTATCTGTTAGCTCTAAAGGTTTTTAAAAAATTCTGCAGTTAGTTCTTTAATCTCCTCTGCATTCTTTGCATTCAGCAATTCCTCGGCAAAAGGCTTTGCCTCACCGAAGCTCAATTGTCTTATTAATGCCTTTATCGAAGGGATAGATCGTGGACTCATACTGAACTCGTCTAAACCAAGCCCAAGAAGCCCCGGAACTGCCCCCCTCTGCCCTGCAAGTTCTCCACATAAACCTGTCCATTTTCCTAAAGAGTGTGCTGCATCAATTACCATCTTAAAAAGGCGGAAAAGAGAAGGAGAAAAGGGTTGATAAAATCCTGATACGCTCTTGTTACCTCTGTCGACTGCAAGGGTGTATTGGGTTAAGTCATTGGAGCCAATACTAAAGAAATCAACATGTTCAATGATTTTATCCGCAAGGATTGCTGCAGAAGGAATTTCAACCATTACTCCAACCTCTGGATTACTTACATATGAAACTCCTTCGTTGCTGAGTTCTTCTTTTGCTTTCTCTATCAATTCTTTTAATTGTAGAATTTCATCTATCGAGCTTATCATAGGTAGCATAATTTTGAAGTTAAATCCTACGCCTGCCCTGAGGATTGCCTTAACCTGAGTTAGAAATATCTGAGGCTGTTCAAGACAGAGCCTTATAGCCCTGAGCCCTAAAAACGGATTGCTCTCTTTGGGTATTTTAAGATATGGCAATGGTTTATCCCCGCCTATATCTAATGTTCGTATTACTAAAGGACGTTTTCCCATCGTCTCGCCAATTTTCTTGTAGAAATTGAACTGCACTTCCTCTTCGGGAGGACTTTGTCTTTCAAGGTAAAGGACTTCTGTACGGAGAAGCCCCACTCCTTCGGCTCCAAACTTGACTGCGTCAACAGCAGATTCAACATCTCCTATATTTGCAACAACCTCAACCTGCTTGCCATCTTTCGTCACTGCAGGCTCTAAAGTATGGGATAAGGCCTCCTTCTCAACGGTTTCAAACTCTTTCTGTCTTTTCTCCAATTCAAGGCATTTTTCTGATGTTGGGTTTACAAAAATCTTTCCAGATGTTCCATCAAGAGCAACAACAGTATTAGATAGAATATCGAGAATCTGCTTGCCCAAGCCAACGACAGCTGGAATTCCCCACATCTTTGCAAGGATTGCTGTATGAGATGTTGCCCCTCCAAACGCAGTGGCAATTCCTTTAACTTTTTCTCTATCAAGAAGGGCAGTGTCTGATGGAGAAAGGTCTTCTGCAATCAAAATTACAGGCTCTGTTATCAAAGAAATGCTTACTCTCTCATTGCCTGTTAAAATGCCGATCAGGCGTGTAGCAACGTCTTTTATATCTAGAGCTCTTAGCTTCATATATGGATCATCAAGCTTTTCAAATTTTGAGTGCCATTCATCAAAAACTTTTTCAACAACGGCTTCAGCATTAATTTGCTCTTTAGAAATCCCATCTTTAATTTCACTCAAAAGATTATTATCCTCTAAAATCATCTTATGAAAGTCGAAAATCTGTGCCACTTTCTCGTCGCCAGTTTCAGCAACTTTTTTTCTTATCTCTTCAATTTGCGATATTGCTTTGCGTATAGCTTTTTCAACTCGCTCAATCTCCTCCTGAACATTATCAATTTTTTTCTTCTCTATACGAGAGGAAACCGGTGAGAATAAATATGCTGGAGATAAAGCATATCCTGAAGATGCAGGTATACCTAACAGTTCTGAGACATTTTCGACTTGAATAGTAGCTGGCTCGGATTGTTCGATCTCTTCCTCTTTGGGTTTTGCTTCTTCTGTTTTTAATTTTGTTTGCCCTTTTTCTGAGCTTGCCTCTTCCATTTCGCCAAAACCTGACTCAACAAGTTCCTTAAGGGTGGATAGAGCTTCATTTGCATCATCACCCTTGGCAGTTATGCATATCTTCTCGCCCTGTCTCGCAGTACCCGCTGAAGCAACCTCCATCATGCTCTTTGCATCAACTTGAGGACGATTATGGGCGAGGTTCTGAATGATAATTTTGGATTTAAACTTTGATGCAGTTTGTACAAAAAGGGAGGCAGGACGTGCATGAAGGCCAACAGGGTTGGGAACAACAACTTCTACGCTCAAACTAGGAGCCTCGGATTCAACCTTCTCCTCAACCTCAGGTTGAAGAGTTTCTTCTATGATTTTTGGAGTGGATAATGCCTTTTCAGCTGAAAGACGCACACCTTCAAGATCCAGACCCTGAGCAGATGCCACAACCGCAGCAATTGCACCTTCAACTATTGGCGCTTTACTTAAAATAATTTTGGCTCTTTTTTCCTCAGGAAGTATTTCAAGAAGCATCTGGGTAGTCATAACCGCACTGCCCAAATCCATGAGCACTAAGACACCGTCATTTCCGTAAACTTTATCTAATGCGGTTTGTATTTTAGAAAGGCTTGTGCCAAAACCACCCTCGTCAAGACCGCCAGCAGGTACTATAGGAACATCCTTCCCGAGGCTCATCTGAAGTGCCATTTCGCAGACTGCCTTAGCCAATTCTTCACTATGCGCCACAACAACTATTCCAACCATTTTTTCCTCCCTTAACATTAATACTGCTAATAATTATAACTCCGATTGAATATCTAAAAAATATCTCTCATCAACATATCTCCGATCCATTAAAAAAATGATAATTGGGTGTCAGGCACCGAGTAATTATTTTGGGATATTTTCTTCTGAAGAACAATGAGGACAGTCAGAAACTTCTACTGGCATACTATCAGGGGCATTTCCTTCTCCTTTATATCCTACCATTCCACATTCACATGCATACCAACCTTCTTTCAATTTACTGAAAAGTATACGTGGCACCTTTAAATCAATTACCTCAAATACGCTTTTCCATCGTACATTTGTTATGAGTTTTTTACAGTTTGTTTTCTTGAGTTTCTCAAAATATTCTTTGAAGTGCTGACAATGTCTCATAAGCAGAATTGCTACAGAAATATTTTTAGGAAATTCAAATTTTAAAGCGTTTCCGCAAATTACATATAGATTAACAGGCAAATTATACCCGATACCTTCCAAGGCCTTGTTTACAATTAAAGGGTTTACTTCTACTGCATATACTTCTTTTGCTTTTTTTGATAATAAAAGTGAAAGAGAAAGATCGCCTGCACCAACATCAAGGATTATGTCGTCTGAAGAAACTTCTTTTAATACATCTTGATACAGTGATTCATTTGAATAAAACAGAGCCTCCCAATCGTCCAATCCTTGTAGATGAATGAAACTTAAAAATTTATTATTAAGAGGGAAAGGGGGCTTCCCTTTTTCCAAAATTTATTTTTGCCCCCCCTTTCCTTTTTTAAAAATTTTCCAGTCAGACCTGTACATTATAACAAGCCAAAATGCTACCCAAGCAATGGGAAAAGCTATAATACTAAACAACCTCTTTGCCACATAGAACATGTATTCACTAAAGGCTAAGGGAAGTAAAAATATCAATATCCACCCCCATAAAGGGATCAAGTCGAGTCTGGTAGGAATATTTTCATTTTTATCTTCTTTAATTTGTTTCTTCTTCATACTTTCGCTTCCAAAGTATCTTTTTTGGGTAAGTTGCGACTTGCAATTATGTCTATTCCAGTTCCCAATGCATCCTTTAAAACAACCTGTCTAATATGCACAGGGGCTTCTAACTCTATCTTACGAAGTTCTTTTACAATATTAAAAATCATACCCTTTGGAACAGGCTTCGCTGTGTAAACGGGAACAAGAGGATGAATCCCACCTTTTACTCTTACGGTTGTAGCAAACATTCTACGAGGGTCGGTTAGTTCAATTATTACAAAATCAATGCCTCTTTCGCATTCATTTCCTGTTACTTTTTTAACGTTAGGTCCTTCGTGGATTACTTCAAGACGACAACCTACCGGGCAAGTTATACAAATCATTTTTATAGTCTCTTCCATTTTCATCACCCCCTTATGCCTTTACAATAGTTATAGTAAGAGCATCCAATTTTTCTATCTCGCTATAAACTTTCTGTGGAATTTCAAAAGTTATAATTTCGCTTGGCCTTGCATAAAGTGCTAACTTACGGTGAATAAGGTGATCTGCGCTTCTTGCCTCTACCCAAACTTTCTCTTCTACTGGTTTTATTACCCTGAACTGAAGAGTTTGACTGGATTGAGCAAGGCTTTCCTTATCAAGTTTATGGGGGACAATGTATCTTACATTTTCCCCAGGGGTTAATTTAACGTATCTTGTTTCCTTATTTTTCTCTTCAATTGCAAACTTAGCTGCATTCTTTCCTGCAATATAGCCAGCCTGAGTCACCCAATCTACAATATCGTACACATGTACTACATTTCCAGCTGCAAAAATGCCAGGTATATTCGTTTGATATTTTTCGTCAACAAAAGGTCCGTTTGTAACAGGATCAAGGACTACTCCTGCTTTTTTGGAAAGTTCATTTTCAGGAATAAGGCCAACCGAAAGAAGCAAAGTATCAGCAGAAATAATTTCCTCAGTTCCGTGAATAGGCTTTAAATTTTCATCCACCTGGGTGGACTCGATAGCTTCGACCCTTCTATTTCCAAGAACTCTCTTAACTGTGTGGCTCAATTGAAGAGGGACATCATAATCCTGAAGACATTGAACGTAATTACGAGTAAGGCCTGTTAAGAAGGGCATTATTTCAAGTACTCGCTCTACCTTTGCGCCCTCTAATGTGAGTCTACGTGCCATTATCATACCAATATCCCCCGAGCCAAGGATAACAAAGCGATTTCCTGGCATAAAACCTTCAACATTTACAAATCTCTGCGCTGTACCTGCAGTATAAATTCCTGAAGGTCTTGTACCTAACATTCCTATCTGAGATCTCGTTCGTTCTCGACAACCCATACCAAGCACAATAGATTTAGCTTCTACTTCTATATAACCGGATTGTTTGCTTATCACTGAAATAAAACGGGTAGAAGTAACATCAAGTACCATCGTATCTGTTAAGGATTCTACTCCTAACGAATTAGCTTCTTCAATGAAACGTTGTGCATAAGCTGGTCCTGGCAAATCTTCCTTAAAAATTTCCAACCCAAATCCATTGTGTATGCACTGGACTAGAATACCACCGAGTTCGAGGTCTCTTTCAATAATTAGAACTTTATCTGCTCCTTCTTTCTTTGCTGCTACTGCTGCTGCCAGTCCACCTGGACCACTGCCAATTACTACAACATCATATTTTCTATCAGGAACCATGATCTACCTCCTTAGTTGCTCGGAATAAGAATTCTGATTTCTTCCCCTTCTTAGTAATTTCTAAAGGCGAAACACCAAGCTCTCTTGCCAAAATTTCAACAACTCTTGGAGTATCGAATCCTCCCTGACAACGTCCGGTGCCTAACCAGGTCCTTCTCTTTATAGCATCATAGGTTCTTGCAGGAATCGGAGCATGAATTTCAGCAAGAATCTCGCCTTCGGTTACTGTCTCGCAACGGCAGACAATTCTTCCATAGCTTGGATCATTTTGAATTAATATTTTTTGCTCTTCTTTGGAAAGATCGCAGAAATGGGGACGAGCAGGTCGAATAGGTTCCCAATTCTTCTTTTCTTTTAAGTTTTCTCCACGGTCTTTTAATAGATCAATTACCCTCTGAGCAATTGCGGGGGATGATACTAATCCCGGAGATTCTATTCCTCCTAAATTTATCAATCCTTGAACATTCTTTGGAACTTCGATTACATAATCGGCATTATATTTAATCGCCGGATTCTCACATGGTGCATTTCCAGCAGCCCTTAATCCTGCAAACATTGCAATTACATATTTTAGAGTTAACTTAGGCACCAGTTTAAGGGCTCCATCCCATATTTCAGCTAAACCTGCCTCTGTTACTGACCTATCCTCTTTATCTTGAATATTCTGGGCATTGGGTCCTAAAACTGTATTTCCATGAGTAGTTGCTGTTACTAAAATACCTTTTGTAACTGGAGTAGGTACAGGGAATAAAACATTGTTTATTACAATTTCTGCACGATCAAGAGCATAATATTCGCCTTTTCGTGGGGTTATCTTAAATTCAGGCCTCACACCGGCCTTATGCATTACATCATCTGAATAAAGACCTGCCGCGTTTACTACCCAGCGGCTGTAGAAATCACCTTTATTGGTCTTTATACCAACAATTTTTGTGCCATCCATAATAAAATCTTGAAAAGCTGTCTCTAACATAACCTCAACACCGTTCATCACAGCATTTTCTGCAGCAGCAACATTAGCTGCAAATGGATCGGCAATACCTCCAGTAGATGCCCAGAGCGCACCACTTACTTTTGGGTTAATGTTTGGCTCTCTCCGCCTTACTTCATCACCACTGAGCATTACCATTCCTGGAACACCATTTTTAACACCCCCGTCCCACAGCTTACCCAAAACTGGAAGTTCTTCCTTGCCGATAGCAACCACAAAGTCGCCTCGCCTTTCAAAAGGTATATTGAGTTCTCCTGCAAGAGTATCCCACATTCTGTTTCCTTTAACATTCATCTCCGCCTTCAGTGTGCCTGGAGCCGGGTCATAACCTGCATGAATTATTGCGGTATTGGCAGCAGTGGTTCCCATACAGACATCGGCTTCTTTCTCAATCAATAAAATATCAAGTTCGTAGCGGGAGAGTGTACGTGCTATCATTGAGCCAACGATTCCTGCACCTATAATAATCACATCATATTTATCTTCAGGCATTAAAACCTCCTTCTTTTCCGTTTAAGAACTAATACTTATTTTTTGAAATATTTAAGCCTTTTACATTTCTGAGAGGGTCGCTTGAGGTGACCCTCTCTCCCAAAAAATTAAAATCCAATTTTTAAAAACTGCGTTGAGGTTATTATACCCAGTTGAAAGTGCGCTCTACTGCTTTAAGCCATTCCTTATAAAGTTTCGCTCTCAGGGCTTCGTCCATCTCAGGTTTCCAGGTTTTAGAAATTTTCCAGTTCTTGCGCAGGTCATCAAAGTTATTCCAGAAGCCAACAGCAAATCCCGCAGCATAAGAAGATCCAAGAGCAGTAGTTTCTGCAACTTGTGGTCTAATTACTGGAACGCCAAGGATGTCTGACTGGAATTGCATAAGTAGTTCATTATATACCATTCCACCATCGACTTTGAGGGCTGCAAGTTTTACTCCTGAGTCTTTTTCCATTGCGTCCAATACTTCGCGTGTTTGAAATGCAGAAGCTTCGAGTGCAGCACGTGCAATATGTCCTTTATTAACGTAACGGGTTAGCCCAACAATTACGCCTCTTGCATCGCTACGCCAATATGGAGCGTACAATCCAGCAAATGCTGGAACTAAATAGATTCCACCATTGTCTTTAACAGTTTTTGCAAGTGCCTCAACTTCTGATGATTTTTCGAAAAACTTCAGGTTATCTCTAAGCCACTGTACAACTGATCCAGTATTTGCGATAGAACCCTCAAGAGCATAAACTGCCGGCTCTTTTCCAAACTTATACCCAAGTGTAGTTAACAAGCCGCTCTTGCTTTGAACTGGCTTCGTTCCAGTATTGAGTAACATAAAGCAACCAGTGCCATAGGTATTCTTTGCCTCGCCTGGTGTGAAGCAAGTTTGTCCCACAAATGCTCCTTGCTGATCTCCAAGGTCGCCGCAAACTGGAATTGAAGTTCCAAGAGGTCCATCCTTTGGTGTATATCCGTAGATTTCTGGATCGCTTGAAGGACGAACCTTTGGAAGCATCTGTTTTGGAATGCCCATAATATGAAGAATTTCATCATCCCAATCAAGTGTCTTAAGATTCATTAACATTGTTCTTGAGGCATTTGATACGTCTGTAACATGAGCACCACCCTTAGGACCTCCAGTAAGCCACCAGATTTCCCAGGTATCAATGTTTCCAAAAATAGCATCGCCTTTTTCTGCAGCTTCTCTAACACCTGGGACATTTTCAAGAACCCACTTTATCTTCGGCCCAGAGAAATAAGTTGCAAGGGGTAGACCTACTTTTTCTCTGAAACGATCCTGTCCACCGTCTTTAGTCAATTCATCACAGATTTCTTTTGTTCTGGTGCACTGCCATACAATTGCATTGTAATAAGGTTTACCTGTATGTTTGTTCCATACAATAGTAGTTTCCCTCTGGTTAGTTACGCCAATAGCTGCAATTTCTTCGGCTTTAATACTTTTCTTCTCCAATGCACCCTTAATTACCTTTTGAGTTTTTTCCCAAATCTCCATTGGGTTATGTTCCACCCAACCTGGCTTTGGATAAATCTGCTCGTGCTCCAACTGATCAACGGTCACTACTTCGCCTGCGTGGTTAAATACCATGAATCTGGTACTTGTCGTACCCTGATCCACTGCTGCCACGTACTTTTTTTCTGCCATTGTTATCTCCTTTTTCTTTTTATTTTGTTTGTATTAACTATTTTGGCTTTTTTCTTTAGCCATTTCTGCCATAAGTTTGATCAACAAGCAAGAGGACGTTGCCCCTGGATCCTGATGACCAATACTCCTTTCCCCAAGATAACTTGCCCTTCCTTTTTTTGCAAGCATAGGAATAGTTTCTTTCATCCCCTGCTCAGCCGCTGAAACTGCTTCTTCCAGAGCATTAACAACGTCTGAGCTATTTGACAGAGCTTTTTTCATTGCCTCGATAGCGGGATCAATTGCATCAATCATCGTTTTATCACCCTTCGAGGCTTTCCCTCTCATTATTATTCCTTTAAGAGCAGCTTCCAATGCCTGCAGTATTTCCTGACCTTCAATTTCAAATTTTCCTGCAAGAACTGAACCTGCCTGCATAAAGGCTGTACCATAAAGAGGACCTGCGGCCCCTCCTACGCTTGAAACCAAAAACATCCCAGATGATTTCAAAATAGAACCTATGTCTTTATCCTCCAAAGACTTGAAGTTATTGAGTATAGCCTGAAATCCTCTATCCATATTAATGCCATGGTCAGCGTCGCCAATCGCCGAGTCAAGTTCTGTTAAATATTCCTTGTTCTCCTTCATTATCTTAGCTGCGCGTTGAAGATATTCTAAAACATCTTTGTTTATTATTTTCACATTAATGCCCCTTTTACAAATTAAACCTTGAAGGTTTCATAACACAAAATTATTTAGCCCTAAATCCCCCAGCGTAATCCAGGAGTTTTAACTGGTGCATCCCAGAGCTCTTTTAGCTCATCATCCAGCTTTAACAAAGTAATTGAGCATCCTTGCATCTCCAAAGATGTAATATATCTACCAATAAGGTTACGAACAATTTTTATACCTTTAGATTCGCAAATCTTATGTAGCTTCCTGTATATAATGAATAGTTCAATATCAGGAGTCCCTCCCATGCTATTTACAAAAGCCAGGACTTCATCTCCTGCTTTAAACGGAAGGTCGCTTATGACTGCATCTCCAAGTATCTCTGTAATTTCATCAGCAGGCTTTAGTTTCATACGTTCACGGCCAGGCTCTCCATGGATTCCAATTCCGATCTCCGTCTCGTCTTCCGCGAGTTCAAAAGTTGGCTTACCAGCCATAGGAACTGTGCATGAAGTTAATGCCATACCCATGCTTCGACCATTGCCATTTACCTTTCTTGCAAGGTCAGCAACTTTCTTCAATAAATAACCCTTCTCTGCAGCAGCTCCGCAGATTTTTTCAGCTAAAACCGTGGTTCCTACACCACGTCTTCCCTGAGTATACAAACTGTTCTGAACAGCAACATCGTCATTGATAACTACACTCTCAACTTCTATTCCTTCACCCTTGGCAAGGTCTGCTGCCATTTCGAAGTTCATAATATCTCCACTATAATTCTTAACAATGTGAAGTACACCGGCTCCGCCATTGACTGCCTTTGTTGCTTCCAGCATTTGATCAGGAGTGGGTGAGGTAAAAACTTGACCGGGACAAGCAGCGTCAAGCATACCGATACCTACCAACCCACCATGCATTGGTTCGTGTCCACTGCCGCCACCTGAGATAACTGCTACCTTGCCTTTAACTGGGGCATCAGCTCTATAAACAAAATTTGGATTAAAATGAACTTTCACAAGATCGGGGAAGGCTAAAGCAAGCCCTTCCAATTCTTCATTTACTACATCTTCCGGCTTATTAATTAACTTCTTCATTTCTCTCTCCTCTCTTTTTTTGTAGGGAAGGGGATTTAAATCCCCTTCCCTAACAGAAGAAGTTATTTCTCTTTACTATCCTTCCTTCTTTGGAAGGAATGGTGTTACAAACCAATCATAAGTTAAGATCCCTAAAACTCCTCCAATTAGTGGACCGAGGATAGGGGCTACAATCCAGTAGCTCCCACTGAACAGATCCTTTGTGCCAGCAAGTACGCCAAATAAACGAGGCCCTAAATCACGGGCTGGGTTAATGGCATATCCACTTGGTCCACCAAGAGTAAGACCTACACCAAGAACTGTAAGTGCAACTAAAAGCGGACCAAGATTAGCTCCAACACCAAGATTTTTATTATCACCGACAGATAAAACTCCCCAAAGGAGAACTGCGGTACCAAAGATTTCTGCTACAAAAGCATTGCCAAGGGTATATCCACCACTACTAGCAAGTGAAGTAGCACCACCCCAGAATGCCTGTCCAAAGACTGATCCTGGGCCTGTACACCAAACATTAGGCATTCCAGCAGCCTTTAAACCACCATAGTAGACTAAATACACGCCCAATGCACCCAAGAAAGCACCAAGAACCTGAGCAATCCAGTAAGGAACCACTTTACTCCAGGGGAAATGACGTTTTACTGCCATTGCCAAAGTAACTGCCGGATTAATGTGAGCCCCTGAAACGCCACCAACTGTATATACTGCCACCATAACAGCCATTGCCCATCCGAAGGTTATCGTATTCCAGTTGTACGCCGTAGCCGCAAGACGAGGAGCTAAACCAACATTTGCAACGACACCATCGCCGAGTAGGATTAATATAAATGTCCCAAAAACCTCGCCGATAAATTCACCACCAAGAGAATTCTTTTTCATTTTTCCTCCTTTCGAAAAAATTTCTCTTTTTTACCCGTTTTTACAAAGTTATCCCCGATGACTATCCAAAGACAGCCAAGACAAAAACCCCAACGCCCAGCATTGCAAATGCTGTCATTCAACCTCCTTCTGCATAAACTTACTCCTTATATTACTAACTTAATTATATGCACTACTAAAAATTTTACAAAGAAATTTATTTATGTCAAGAGGTTATGAAATAAAAAACCAAAAAATTTAAAAAATTAAATATAAATCTGAATTTATCTATAAACTATTACATAAAAATAGGGTTCAAAAGCTTTAAAAGAATATTATTAGTAAACCTTCAATAAAAGCAATAACAATAAATAGCACTGTTCCAGTTAGAATCTGTGGTGATTTGGATGCAAGGACTGTAAATGTTGCCATAAATGCAGCAATGATCCTCATTCAAATAATTCAGGTTTTAGAAAATAGGTTAAAGTATGCTAAAATTAAGAGAGAAAAAAAATGAATAAAGAAAAAAAACTTAAATTTTACTTTATGCTGACAACATATATCGTCATACTGGGAATACTTCTCATTATTCTTAATTTTGTTAAAGTTTAATCAGGATAAGATTTTACTTACATCACTCATAGTTCTGTTTGCTGTACTTACAACACTTTTTACCCCAGACGGGAAGACTATAAACTCAAAAAATACGCTTATTTTGGAGTTCAAACAATCATTGTCATTCTTCCCCTTGTATTCAGGCTTGAATTTACTCCTTTCCTTTTTCTTTTCTTTATTCTGAGTGCTCAAGGCATGATTGCCTTTAAAATGAAGGAAGGACTAATTCTTGTTACGGCTTTTTTGGTGTTCACAATTTTAACTTTTTTTGCTTTTAACGGCTTAACAGAAGGACTTACAATTTCTATTTCTTATGTTGGAGGTTACTACTTTTTGGCATATTTGGTCACACAATGAAAATAGCAGAGAAAAACAGGGCAAAGCTTGAAATAGCACTCAAAGAACTTTCAGAAACCCACGAGAAGCTCAAGGAATACACAATCAAGGCAGAGGAACTCACAGTTTCAAAGGAGAGGGAAAGAATTTCTCAGGAAATTCACGATACGCTCGGGCACTATCTCACAATTGCATCAGTTCAGCTTTAGGGTATTTCAAAACTATGCAAAAAAGACGCTAATAAATCTAAGAAAATGGCTGAAAACGCCAACAACGCTGTAAAGGAAGCCCTAAAAAGTCTGAGAAACGCTGTTTCCACACTGAAGAATCCTATTGAAGCAGAATTGCCTTTGAATTACTCGATTCAGAGACTTGCAGAAACTTTCAAGGAAGCAACAAAAATAAATGTAAATTTGCATATTGACGAAACTATAAAGGAAGACAGAAAAATTAAAGAAGCTATTTACAGAACTACTCAGGAACTCCTCACAAATATTAAAAAACATAGCAACGCAAAAAATGTATGGTTATTATTGAAGAAAGAAAATAATTTTATTAACTTTTCCTTTTTCGACGATTGAGAAGGTTTTGATTTTGAAAAAGGAAAAACTGGCTTTGGACTTGCAGGAATAAAGAAGAGAGTAGAAGAAATTAAAGGAGAAATTACACTAAAAAATGAACCTTCAAAGAGAGCAAGAATCGATATAAAAATGCCTTGCTCATAAGGAATTAATGAATAAATAAAATAAAGATAATGATTGTTGACGACCAAAAATTAATAAGAGAAGGATTGAAAACACTTCTTGAACTTAAAAAGGATTTTAAAGTTGTAGGCGAGTCTAAAAATGGTAAAGAAGCAACAGAGGATTTTAGAAAATTAGAGCCCGATATTGTACTTATGGATATAAGGATGCCCGAAATAAATGGGGTTCAGGCAACAAGAATAATAAATGCAAATTTTGAGAATCCAAAAATTATAATTCTTACGACTTTTGACAATGACGAGCATGTATTCGAAGGAATAAAGAGCAGGCGCAGTCAGCTATCTGTTAAAGGACGTATCAAGCAAAAAACTCGCCGAAGCAATAAGAATTGTTTACAGAGGCAGAGCACTTATTGAATCAAATGTTACAAGAAAAATTCTCAGCGAATTTGCAGTACTGGAAAAACCCTTAAGAACAGTTGAATACAATAATCTAACAGGGAGAGAAAAAGAAATATTAATGCTCATTACAAAGGGCTTAATAAATAGCAAAATTGCTAAAAAACTATTTCTTTCTGAAGGAACCGTGAAAAATTACATAACAAACATTCTTTCAAAACTTGGAGCAAAAAAACAGGACTCAACTGTATCAATTGCAAAGAAAATTGGTTTGATAGAATAAGAGAAAATTTACTGAAACTCTCTGAGTTCCTCTTTTCCGTAAAATATTTTAGGAAATTTCTCCACAAGTTTTTTTATTTCATCGGGAGTTTTATATGGGTCGGGTTTAATAAGACAGAAAAGCACATTTGTGCTCTTTACCAGAGCAATATGACGCACCCTTTTCACATCGGAAAAGACTTCCTGGGTGAGTTTTCGGAGTTTCTCAAGCGTTTCTTCCTCTTCAAACAACGTATAAAAACCTTTTATGTTTTCAAGCTTAATAATTCCCTTTTTAAGCTCAGGGGCTTCTCTTATTTCTGGCCCGAAGAGGTAGTAAAAATTCCTGATGATGTGCGCATCAGAGTGAACTTGAAACTTTGGTCTAAGCACAATATAGAGCCTGTCTCCACGCTTTACAAGAAAAGATATAGGCAAATAAAAAAGACTCTGGCGAGGGATGAGTGTAAGCGTTAGCTCTACCTTTTTAACATAGTTATCACTCAGTTCGTAATCCGCCTTAAAACCAGCAGACCCCCCAATCCAGGTGTAGGTTTTGTCCCTGAGTTTGAGTCTTTTCTCAAAACCTTCAACAAATGCCTTCATAAGCATAAGATTAAGCCTTCTGCCCTTCTGGAATTGAAGGACAGAAATTCCAGCAAGCGCTATTATTATAAACAGTAGGTTTCCTGATATTTTCACTTTGCTCTCCTATTGAATAAATTTTTCATAAAGATCTAAAAGCTGAGGAATTCCTCTGGGAGACTCCCTCAGCATGGGTACTTCTCTTATTTCAATACCTTTAAAGTGATCTTTCATCATCTCTGTTACTCTCTCCTGCTCTTTTATTTTACCAGAAATTTCAGGAGGAGGGTTTTCTATACGCAAGAATTTATTGAGGTAAATTTTTCTCAAGTGGATTTTGAATTCAGTTAACGACTCATGTATTCTTTTTGTCTCAAAGTAGGCAAGATCTTCAGCCATTGTAACAATATTAACGAATGTCTTATCAGAGGAGAAGAGTTCACTTAAAGCTTTCGTTTCTTTTTTGTAGATAAGAAGTTCCTGCATGATAGGGTCATTGCGTTCTTCCGAGGTTAACTCCAAAACCTCCCCTTCAATCTCCGCTTCAAATTTTCCTCTGACATTTTCAATCATTTTCCTTCGTGAAAGGATTTTTCTTCTCATACTTACAAGGTTGGCAGTCCAGATGAGAGAAATTTTAGGCATTGCAAGAACCCTCACTGTAATTCCTGTGGGAGGGGTATCAAAAATAACAGTATCGTAGCATTCTTCGAACACGAATTTTTTAATGCCCTCAAGAGTTGCATACTCTTCAATGCCTGGCGAGTTCTTAAGTATGTCAAAATACCTGTCAATATTCATTACAGAGAGGTATCTATAAGTGTGTTTGAGTTTTGATGAGAGTTCATTGAGGTATTCAAGAATCATCCTGTCAACATCAACTTCAATTGCATCAAGAGTTTTAGAAAGATGCTTTATCTTACAGGGTATCTCTTCTGCAAAGGCATCGCCAAGGTTGTGAGCAGGGTCAAGGGATACAACAAGAGTACGCTTTCCTTCATTGGAAATTCCACTGGCAAATGCTGCAGAAAGGGTTGTTTTACCTACACCACCTTTCCCAAGAAAAAAGAAAGTTTGCATAAAACCTTTCTAACCTATGTCGAAATGACTGAGCGTTTCTGCAAAAACGTCATCAAGGTCTGCGCTTCTCTTGACCATTACAGAAATCTCTCGAGACATATACGGAAGGATTCTCAGGACTATGCCTGTGGGAGGAGAAGGTATTCCAGAGAAAATACCCATTGTAATAAGGGCAAAGACATTTTCGTACTCCTCGAGTTCTTTCTCAATGAGGGAGGTCGAAACCTCCCTCATTCCTATCTCAAGTCCTTTTAAAAACCTTTTCAGTCTTTCAAGGAATCCGCTCATTATTTTTTATGTTTTGGTTTTTTCTAATTCAGGGCCTTTCCTGTAAGACACAAAGAACTGTGCAACAAGGATAATGTCAAGAATCAGCATAACGATTGTAAAGATATACATCGGGACTTTTGTTGCTGCTGCGAGGGTAGGAACAACTTTAATCAAATACCATACAAGAGCAACAAACACAGTTATCCAGAGAAAGATTGCAGGAATCACAACTGCCGTAGCCCACTTTCCTGCCTTCTGAACGTTCTTTACCCAGGTGGCTGCTGTAAGCATTGCGATGGATGCAAGCAACTGGTTAGTACCTGCAAAGCCTGCCCAAAGAACAGTATATGTATTGCCCCATACAAGCCACAAACCAATGGCTGCAACTACAATGGAAGCAACCCATCTGTTGGAAAGGAACGTATAAAGCCCTGCGCTTGCATTTTTAACTGGTTCCCAGAGCTCCGTCCAGGCATACCTTCCAAGCCTGTTGGTTGTGTCGAGTGTTGTCATTACAAATGCAGAAACCCAGAGCCCAGCAAAGGTCGCACCAAATGTTGCAGGAATTGCAATTGCTTTGTTGAGCATCATGCCATAAGACTTTGTAAACACGGCCAGGGTTCCGCCAACAGCATTGGCAGCCTTGACATAGTTATTTCCAAGATAGGCACCGCCAGCTGTAAGTTGCGCCATGTCAACTCCAAGCTCGGTAACTTTGGCTGCAGCAGCTCCAAGAACCTCAAGACCAAATGCACCAATTGAAGTGATAACAATTGTTGAAAGGAAACCCTCGGTAAACATTGCTCCATATCCTACAAAAAGCCCGCTTATTTCTTTATCAAGCTGTTTTGAAGTCGTACCAGAACCAACGATCGAGTGGAAGCCAGAAAGTGCACCACAAGCAATGACCAAAGGAACTGTTGGCCAGAATGGCGAAGGCTGTCCACCTACTGCCCTGGCTGAGAAAGTCGTAAATGCAGGCCATGAGAAGCCCCTGAATGTAATTATCGCTCCAACGAGACCAAGTGCTAAGCCAGCATAGAGAAGGAAGGAGTTTAGATAATCTCTTGGCTGTAAGAGAATCCATACTGGGAGGGCTGCAGCAAAGACAATGTAAATAAATTGAAGAATGTAAAGAGTATGAGGGTCAGGGATATTAATAAAAGGCCATTTGAAGCTTATGAAAATTACAAGTACAAGCATGATAACCCCAATGATCGTCGCAAGGTTGAAGGGAATCTTCGTCCTGTAAAGAATCAGTCCTTCAATTACTGCAATAACGATGAAGAGCACTGTTCCAGTTAGAATCTCTGGGGATTTGGATGCAAGGGCTGTAAATGTTGCCATAAATGCAGCAATGATAAGAATCATTGCAAACAGGACATAGAGTTCAAAGACTGTTTTTGTCCTTTCGCCCATTATTTTGCCTGCAACCCACTGGATGGACTTTCCGTCATAACGGACGGAAGCCATAAGGGACAGGTAGTCGTGCACTGAACCAATGAAAAGGTTGCCAAACCACACCCATAGAAGTGAAGGAAGCCAACCCCAAACCATAGCAATGGCTGGTCCTGCAATTGGACCTGCACCTGCAATGGAAGCAAAGTGGTGACCAAACAGTACAAATTTATTCGCAGGCATATAATCCACATTGTCCCTGAGACGTACTGCAGGTGTTTCTCTTTTTGTATCAACTTTTACAACATTTTTTTCCAGCGCCTTACCATAGGTAAAATAGCTTACAAGGTAAATTATGGCACCGATCAATACAATTAATGCAGACATCTTTTAATACCTCCTTTTACTTAAATTTTGCTTTTCCTATCTAAACTTACTATCTAAACTTAAATAATTTTCGAAGGTTTTTGTTGTTCTACCCACCTCCTCCGTAAGATTTTTAAAAAACTACACAATAACTCTATAATATTCTATAACTTATTACGCGACTGTCAAGAGTTTTCAAATAAAAGCAAAAAAAGGGTGTATAAAAGTAAAAATATCTGAAACACTGATTATTTTGAATTATATATCAGGAAAATTTTAAAAATTCAAAAGTGAAATCTATCTCTGAATTCTTTCTGATGGTGCGGCGAAAGAGGAAGTTTATCTCCATTTTCCATCTGAATAAGATATTTTCCCTTAAACCATGGTATAATTTTGGACACTTTAGATAAATTTATTATATATTCTTTGTTTATTCTGAAAAAGTTTTGAGAAACAAATCTTTTTTCAGCGTTTTGAAGATTCATGCCTTTTACCGGGAGTGATTCGCTTTTCTTCCTTACAAATAATTTTCCCTTTTCCACATAAAAGTATTGAACGTCCTCCGGTTTAAGCAATATTAACTCTCCCTGAAATTCGCAAACCACAAAATTAAGGTTAGGCGGTGTCTTCCCTTTTACTTTTGAGCTTATCTTTGCAAGGGTTTTTATAAAACGTCCCTCGTCAATGGGCTTTAGGATATAGTCAATGGCATCAACTTCAAATGCCTTTACCGCATGTTCTGAATACGCGGTCACGAATACGATAACAGGGGAGTTCTCGGTACCCTTTAGAACTTCTGCAAGACGAATTCCATCAAAACCAGGCATATTGATATCAAAAAAGGCAACATCAACAGTTGTGGATACCATAAAACTCAGTGCGTCAAATGCATTATCAAATTCACCTGAAAGCTCAAAATCTGGAAACCTCTTTAAAAAAAGTTTTATCTCTTCTCTTGAAGGCTTTTCGTCGTCAACGATAACTGTCCTAATAGCCAATCTTTCACTCCTTCTATTGGTATTGCAATTACAACTCTCGTTCCCTTGCCCGGAACACTCTTCACCTTGAACACAGCTTTCAATCCATAAAGATTCTTTAACCTTTCAAAAACATTTTTAATGCCGATTGAATTTTTATCACAGTCTTCAAGCAAATCCTTCAATTTATCTTTTGAGATTCCTCTCCCTGTATCAGATACTACAAAATAAAGCATATTTAACTTTAAATATGCGGAAATATCTATCTTTATCTTCCTTATATCTGTGGAATAACCGTGCTTAACTGAGTTTTCAACGATTGGTTGCAGGGTAAATGACGGGATTTTTACATCAAGAAGTTTATCGTCAATATGAAATTCATATTCAAGGCGCTCCTCAAATCTTTCCTTTTCTATCTCAAGATATGACTTAACGAGACGAATCTCCTCTCTTAAATCTACAAGGTCTGAAACCCTATAGATCGTTTCCCTCAGGATATAACTGAGCTTCTGTATAAGATATCTTCCTTTCTCGGGATCGTTTCTTACAATATAAGAAATCGTATTAAGAGCATTGAAAAGAAAGTGTGGATTTACATAGGCCTGAAGAGCTTTCAACTGGGATACGATTCTTAGCTTTTTTTCTTCTTCTATCTGGTTTAATTCGATCTGTGTAGTAAGAATTGTTGCAAGTCCTTTTGCAATTTCGATGTCAAGAGGACTCATTGCATCGTTATGTCTTCTATAAAGTTTGAGGGCACCAAAAATTTCTTCATCTGCGCTTTTCATAGGAACTACTACACCTGAACCAAGAGGACAACTCTTTTCTTCACAGTCTATATCACTTTTGTTTCTTAAAAATGCAATTTCTCCTGATTTCAAAACTCTTTTTGTGGAAGATGTCCTGAACGGGCCATTTGCTATATGATGATCTTCCCCAAGCCCTCTAAATGCAAGAATCTTATTCCTGTCTGTAATGCCAACTGCATCAAGATTTGTATACTTTAAAATAATTTTAGCCGTTATATCTGCGGTTTCCATTGTAAGCCCTTTGCTTAAAACGGGTAGTGTTTTTTCTGTAATCTTTAGAACAGTTTCAGCGGTAATCGCCGAAACCAATTCCCTTTCTCTCATTGATACCTGTATTACAAGAAGGAAAAGCCCTACACCGACTGCATTTGTAAGGATCATCGGACCACTCACTTGCCGCACAAGAGCAAGCGCCTGATTAAATGGTTTTGTAATAAGAAGAACGAGAAGCATATGGCAGGATTCCGCTGCCGCTGCAAAAAAAAACCCTGCAAGTGGTGAAAAAATTTTCCCTCTTCTCAATCTATAAAGAAACCCGGCGGCAACACCATTTATTATAGTCGCGAGAGCACATGAATTCGCGGTGAACCCTCCTAAAGATGCACGATGCACTCCACCCATTAGTCCGGCAATAGCACCCACAAGAGGCCCACCAAAAAGACCTCCTGTTATTGCTCCGATATCTCTCACGTTTGCAATTGCATCATTAATATTAACCCCGAGGTATGTCCCTGTGATTGAAATTAGTCCAAAGAATATGCCTAAAAAAATCTGTTTTTTAACCGACTCCTCAAGATTAAAAAGAGCTCTGGTGATAAAGGTTTGTGTAAGAATAAATGCCGCTGTAATAATAACAGTCAATGACTGTAGAAGCTGTATATAAAGCTTTCCGCGCGTAAAGATAGAACTCAGGAAAGAATTATCCATCAATCACCTCTATTAATTATACATACTATTATAAATCTATATAATATAAAATGGAAAAGAAAGACATCCAGGGTCTAAGCATTTATATTTATACGTTCGGGTTACTTGAAACAAACACTTACGTATTTGAAGGCTCGAAAAGCGTCTGCGTCATTGACCCTGCAAATGCTTACAAAGATGAGGATATAGAGATAATTGGAAAGATCAAAGAGCTGGGAGAGTTAAAATATATTATAAACACACATGGACATTTTGACCATATAATTGGAAATAGGACACTTAAAGAAGAATTTAAGAATGCAAAAATTATTATTCATCCTCTTGATAAAGAAAAATTAAATGACCCTGTAAAAAATGGCTCAAATTTCTTTGGAGAACCGGTAATTTCTCCAGATTGCGACATGACAATAAATGAAGGCGATGAAATAAAGATAGGAAAAATAAAATTAAAAGTAATTCACACGCCTGGGCATACAAAAGGCAGTATTTCTATTAAGGGAAATGGATTTATATTTTCAGGTGACACGCTCTTCGCTGGTAGCGTTGGTATTGTAAAGGAGTACAGTAATGCATTTGAGGAAATGATTACTTCGATAAAGAAAAAACTCCTTGTCCTACAGGATGAAACAATCGTACTCCCGGGACATGGAGGAACAAGCAAAATTAAGGAGGAGAAGGAATTAAATCCATTTTTAAGCTAAAAAATTATGAGGTATTTGATAATCCTATGATTGTTATATTTTTTGTAGAAAAAATTTTTTAGAGTAAAATATAATCGCTGGATTAAATAACAGCAAGTTTTTAATTATGCCTCAAATGGCATAAAATTTTTAAAAGGAGGTTAGTATGTTAAAAAAACTAACAATTCTTATGTTAGTGGTAGCAATGCTGGGAACTTTTGCAGGATGTAAGAAAGCTGCACCAGTTGAAGAAATGGTGTTAAAGTACAACGTAGGCGCTGAACCACAGTACTTTGATCCAAGGAAAGCAACAGGTATCCCCGAGTTTACAATGCTTTTGAACCTGTTCGACGGTCTTATGAGGTATGATAATCAAGGACAGATTGTACCTTCTGTTGCAGAAAGTTACACTGTTTCTACAGATGGTCTTGTATGGACATTTAAACTGAAAGACACAAAATGGTCAAACGGAGAACCACTTACAGCACAGGACTTTGAATATGCATGGAAAACAGCTCTGAGCCCGGAAATAGCATCAGAATATTCATATCAGTTATACTACATAAAAAACGGTGAAAAATATAATTCAGGTGAGTTAACAAATGCAGATGAAGTTGGTGTAAAAGCTCTTGACGACAAAACACTCGAAGTAACTCTTGAAGCACCTACGCCCTACTTTACTTCCCTTCTTTCATTCACCACATACCTTCCGATAAACAAAAAACTCGATCAATCAAATCCTGACTGGGCAAAATCTGCCGATAATTATGTAAGCAATGGGCCTTTCAAGCTTACATTGTGGGATCATAACCATACAATTGAGATGGTAAAGAACACGAATTACTGGGATAAAGACAAGGTAAAACTAACCAAAATTATTTTCACAATGGTCGAGGAAAATACGACCGAAATGTTGATGTTTGAAAATGGTGAAATCGATTGGGGACCTAACCCACCTCCTGCAGAACTTGATAGACTTAAGGCAGAAGGAAAAGTAACTATAAACCCATACCTTGGCACATACTACTACCTATTTAATGTAACAAAAAAGCCATTCGACGATGTAAGAGTAAGAAAAGCACTCCTTTTTGCAATTGACAAAGAATCAATCGTTAAAAACATCACAAAGTCAGGAGAGCTTCCTGCAACTGCTTATGTCCCACTAGGTGTTCCAGATGCAACGCCTGGGAGCGACTTCAGAAAAGTTGGCGGAGATTTATTCAAAGTATATGACCCTGACGAAGCGAAGAAACTGCTTGCTGAGGCAGGTTACCCTGATGGGAAAGGTTTCCCTACCTTCGTTCTCCTTTATAACACAAATGAAAGACACAAGACAATTGCTGAAGCAATACAGAGAATGTGGAAAGAAACTCTTGGTATAAACTGCACACTTACAAACCAGGAGTGGAAGGTTTATCTTGATAACAGAAATAAATTGAATTATGATGTGGCAAGAGCAGGCTGGATTGGCGATTACACTGACCCTATGACATTCATCGATATGTGGGTTACAGGCGGCGGAAATAACGACACTGGTTGGGGCAACACACAGTACGATGAGTATGTAAGAATAGCAAAATCAACCGGTGACCAGGCAGCAAGGATGGACGCAATGCACAAAGCTGAAACAATCCTTATGGCCGAAATGCCAATTGGCCCAATTTATTTTTATACAAGGCCTGAACTTATAAAGCCATATATTAAGGGCTATTATACGTCAGCACTCGGTTACACAGACTTCAAGGACGCTTATATCGAAAAACATTAACACGAAAAGAGCCATGCCTCTGTTAATATCGGGGCATGGCTTCCACTGGAGGATTAACAAATGAGAAAATTTGTTATACAAAGGGTTATTGCAATGTTAATCACTCTCTTTATTATTGCAACTATTACCTTTTTCCTTGCTAAAGCAATTCCAGGCGGTCCTTTTACAAAAGAGAAAGCAGTTCCGGATGCTGTTCTCAAAAATCTTGAACGAAAATACCATTTTGATGATCCGCTCTGGAAACAATATGCAGATTATATAATTAGCCTTGCAAAAGGTGATTTAGGACCTTCATTCCGGTACGATGCACTTACTGTTAATGATATCGTGAGGAAGGGGTTTCCTGTGTCTGCGCTCCTGGGATTTGTTGCAATACTTATCTCACTCGGACTCGGGCTTCCAGCAGGAATAATATCGGCATATAAACAAAACTTCTGGCAGGACAATTTTGTAATGTTTTTCTCTATTCTGGGAATTTCTATACCAAACTTTATACTTGCAACTCTATTTATGTATATATTTGGCCTGAAGCTTCATATATTTAATATTGCAGGCTGGGGCAGATGGCAGGATGTTATACTACCGGCAGTTACTCTTGCTGCGTATCCAACTGCATATATAGCAAGACTGATGAGGTCGAGTATGCTCGACGTTTTGAGCCAGGATTACATTAAAACAGCTCGCTCAAAGGGACTATCAGAATACAGAGTTATGATAATACATGCGTTAAAAAATGCGCTAATCCCGGTTGTCACTTATCTGGGTCCATTGATTGCAGCGATATTTACAGGTAGTTTTATTGTAGAGAGACTTTTCTTTATACCCGGCCTTGGGAGATATTATGTAACAAGCATATACGATAGAGATTATACAGTAATTCTAGGAACTACTGTTTTCTATGCTGCATTTCTAATCATTGCAAATTTTGTCGTTGACATTATCTATGCCTTCCTTGACCCAAGAATTACCTATTCAACGGAGAAAATAAAATGATCAACGAAAAAGAACTTTTTGAACCTGTAAAAACTGAAGAGATTGAAGCAAAGGAATATATAAGACCAAGCATCGGATACTGGGCAGATGCATGGAGAAGACTGAAAAAAAATAAACTGGCTCTTATAGGTCTCTATATAATAATTGTCCTAATTGCTCTGGCTATTTTTGGCCCCATGGTTTCCGTTTATGAATATGATGCCACAAACCTCAATAACGTTTATGCACCAATATCCGGCTCTCACTGGTTTGGGACAGATGAATTGGGAAGGGATGTTTTTACAAGAGTTCTATACGGAGCAAGAATATCCCTTGCAGTAGGTTTTGTTGCAAGTTTCATAAACTTGATTATAGGCGTACTTTATGGTGGAATTTCAGGATTCATGGGTGGCAAAGTTGATAACGTAATGATGAGATTTGTCGATATCCTCTACGGCGTCCCAATACTCCTCATTGTAATTCTTCTCATGGTTGTGCTTGGACCGGGGCTTACAAACATTTTTATAGCACTTGGAATTGGTTACTGGGTAGGTATGGCAAGAATTGTAAGAGGCCAAACATTAAGTTTAAAAGAGCAGGAATTTACGCTTGCTGCGAAAACGCTTGGCGCATCAAGAACAAGAATACTCGTAAGACACATCATCCCAAATGCAATCGGTCCAATTATAGTAACTGCAACTCTTCTAATTCCAAATGCAATCTTTTTTGAAGCATTTCTGAGCTTTATTGGATTGGGTGTATCAGCTCCAGTAGCAAGCTGGGGTGTACTTGCATCAGACGGTGTAAGGTCGTTCCAATCACATCCAAATCTTCTATTTTTCCCTGCACTGTTTATTTCTATCACCATGCTATCTTTTAACTTCCTCGGCGACGGTTTGCGAGATGCACTCGACCCGAGACAAAGAAAATAATGAGAGGAAAAATGGAACCAGTTCTTAGAATAAAAGATCTCAAAACAGAATTCTTCACATATACAGGCGTCGTTAAAGCAGTGAGGGGAATCGATTTTAGCGTAAATCCAGGAGAAGCAGTTGGGATTGTGGGAGAATCAGGATGTGGAAAGACTGTAACGGGTCTATCAATTATGAGACTCATCACATATCCACCCGGAAAAATCGTTTCAGGAGAAGTAAGTTTAGATGGAACTGATTTACTCAAATTATCTGAGTCTGAGATGAGAAAGATAAGAGGCGCTAAAATATCAATGATATTTCAAGATCCTATGACATCACTTAATCCAGCACTAACTATTGGTTTTCAGTTATCTGAAATGCTTATCCTACATAAAAACATAACTAAAGAAGAGACAAAGAAAAAGATCATCGAGCTTCTAAGTATGGTCCGAATAAAATCTCCTGAAAATGTATTTAACCAGTATCCGCACCAGTTGAGTGGAGGCATGAGACAGAGAGCAATGATTGCCCTTGCGCTTTCCTGTGAGCCAAAGATTGTTATCGCAGACGAACCAACAACTTCGGTAGATGTAACAATCCAGGCACAAATTTTAAATCTACTTCAGGATTTAAAATCAAGGGTTAACTCTTCAATAATTCTTATTACACATAACCTCGCAGTCGTTGCGGGTCTATGTAGCAGAATCATTGTAATGTATGCAGGTTTGATTGTCGAAGAGGGAAATGACAGACAGGTTTTCGATAACCCGAAACACCCTTATACATGGGGACTACTCCGTGCTGTGCCAAGAGTAGATGAACAAGAAAAGGAAAGACTCTCCACAATTAAGGGACTCCCACCAGATCTAATGTCTCCTCCAAAGGGTTGCCCGTTTGCCATGAGATGTTCATACGCAATGAAGATTTGTTTTGAAGAAAGGCCCCCTTACTTCAACTCAGAAGAAGGGCACAGGACTATGTGCTGGCTTCTTGATAAAAGGGCTCAAAAAGTAAAAAGGGATGAATAATGGAAAACGAGATCATTCTTGAAGTTCAAAGCCTGAAAAAATATTTCTCCATAAAAAGCGGGCTTTTCGCAAGCACAGTAGGAGATACAGTTAAAGCAGTTGATGATATAAGTTTTAAGGTTAAAAAGGGAGAGACCGTTGGCCTTGTTGGAGAAACAGGGAGCGGCAAAACAACAGTAGGCAGAACAATAATCAAACTTTACGAACCAACTGCCGGGAGCATTATATTTGAAGGAATAGACATAGCAAAACTCAATGAAAACGAAATGAAAAAAGTGAGAAGAAAACTCCAAATGATATTCCAGGATCCCTATGCATCACTTGACCCGAGACTTACTGTTGAAGACATTGTTAAGGAACCAATGGAGATTCATAATTTATACAAGCCAAATGAGAGAAAGGAAAGAGCAACGTATATTCTTAATCTTCTGGGGCTTGATCCAGAACACCTGACAAGATTTCCTCATGAATTTTCAGGGGGTCAGAGACAGAGAATTGGACTTGCAAGGGCACTTGCTGTTGAACCAGAATTTATTGTGGCTGATGAACCTGTTTCTGCACTTGATGTATCAATTCAGGCACAGATAATAAATACTTTCGAGGACCTTCAAGAAAAATTTAACCTTACATATCTATTTATTTCACACGACCTTGCTATGGTGAAACACATAAGCAACTCAATTATTGTTATGTATCTCGGCAGAATAATGGAAATAGCACCAAGTGGAGAGATATACAAAAAGCCATTACATCCGTACACACAGGCACTGATTTCCGCAGTGCCAATACCCGACCCAAAGGTCGAGAAAAGCAGAGAAAGAATACTCCTTGAAGGAGATATTTCAAGCAATATCAAACTTCCAAAAGGTTGTAGATTCAGACCTCGTTGCAAATATGCAATGGATATCTGCAAGGAAGTAGAACCAGTTTTAGAAGAGACTGAAGCAGGTCATTCAGTTGCCTGTCACCTTTATAAAAAATAGGGCTCAAAACTGAGCTCTATTTCAATTTTACAATTTATATTAGTTTCATTCTTCTCTGTTATTTTCTGATAATGCAATTATTTTTTATGAGGTGTATGACTGTGCCTGTGATGTATATCAGGCACATGTGAATGCTCATGCTCTAATGGTTCATGAATATGAAAGTGTGAATGATACCCACTCTCTGGTACTTCTCCAGGTTTATGAGGATGGTTATGATGACCATCTCTATGATTATGCATGTGTTCATGTGCAATATATTCATGAAAATGTTTATGGCTATGTTTTTCCTTTAATAAAAAAACAGCACCCACGATCATTAAAGACAGTGAAATAATAAACATAATGTTCGGATTATCTTTAAATAATATAAAAGATAGCGCTGCGCCTATAAAAGGTGCAGTTCCAAAAAATGCGCTTGTCCTTGAGTTTCCAAGATTTCTCAACGCAAGCACAAATAACACGAGACTGAAACCATAACTGAAACAGCCAAGTAGCATCGAAAGCAAAATTATCTTTAAGCCTGGAAGTACATTTTTAAACAGAATTGCTAAAGACAAAGAAAATAAACCTGCAGAAAATCCCTTTATTATAACAATAGAAAAAGGATTTTTTGATGAGATATTTCTTGTAAAATTGTTATCTATTCCCCAGCAGAAACATGCAAAGATAATTCCTATTGTACCTATGGATAATCCCCATTGGCCTGTAAAATTCCAGGAAAGAAGTATGCTTGCTAAAGTAATCAATAAAATAGATATCCAAACTCTCTTACCTATGTACTCGCTAAAGAATAATCCTGCAATTAATGCAGTAGCCACGCCTTCAAAATTCAAAAGCAAAGATGCAGTAGAAGCAGGTGTTATACGCAAACTGAACATCAATAAAATGGGTGCGATAACACCACCCGATAATATGGCACCAACAAGCCAAGGTAAATCTTTTTTAGAAAGAGGTACCTCTTCATGCTCTCGTTTTGCTATGAGGCGCTCTAATCTCTGGAAAATCCACAAACCAGCACCACTTCCTATATATAAGAACGCTGCAAGTGGAATAGGATCAATTTCTCTTAAAAGAAGCTTCGAAAGAGGTGCGCTTACTCCAAATAGTACAGCAGACAGTATAGCAATCATTTGATATTGTCTAAATTTGTTCATCAAAAGTTAATTTCCTCTCTCATGTAAGCTATTATTGTTCTATTTGTTTCATGTTTTATCCTGTCTAATTCATATCCCTGGACATCTAACCAAATAAAAATTATTAGATTACCCCTCATGGGTAATAATAACTAAAAGGTATAAGTACTCATAATCCACGAAAATTTACTTATCTTTAGCGCATAAGTTTTAAACTCTTTTTCAGGTGATTACTCCACTGTCACCGACTTCGCAAGGTTTCGAGGTTTATCTATGTCAAGACCTCTTGCTTCTGCCATATAGTAAGCAATAAGCTGAAGAGGTATAACATTAATAATTGGACCAATGTCATCTGTCACCTTAGGGACATAAAAAACTCTATCTGCAACTTCTTCGATTGTATTGTACCCTTCTTGCGCAATCGCAAGGACTTTTCCGCCACGCGCTTTGACCTCTTTTATATTACTCAGAGTTTTTTCCTTAAGAGGCCCGAAAGTTATAACAGCAATGACAAGTGAATTAGGAGTCACAAGTGCAAGTGGACCATGTTTTAACTCCCCTGCAGGATACCCTTCTGCATGAACATAGGAAATTTCTTTAAGCTTCAAAGCGCCTTCAAGAGAAAGTGCAAAATCAAGATTTCGTCCAATATAGAAAGTTTCCTCTATACTTTTTGTAGTTGAGACAAAATCTGCAATTTCGTTACTTCTTAAAACGATGCTCCTTGCCTTCTCTTCAAGTTTCTGAAAATCATTTACGATGTTACTTTCTTCCTCTTTTGTAAGTTTACCAAGCAATTTAGCGAAATAGACAATGAGGAGTAAAATTACCTCAACCTGTGCAACATATGCCTTGGTTGAAGCAACTGCGATTTCAGGACCTGCATGTATATAAACAACTTGATCGACTTCCCTTGTAACAGAGCTTCCTACGACATTTGCAATGCCTATTGTCCTGGCACCTTTTTCTTTTCCAAATCTTAAGGCAGCAAGCGTATCTGTTGTCTCTCCCGACTGGCTTATGACGAAAAGGAGAGTATGCTCATCTATTACGGGGTCTCTATACCTGAATTCAGAGGCAACTTCTGCCTGTGCAGGTATTCTCAAATATTTTTCTGTAAGATACTTCCCAAATACACCAGCATGATACGCAGTACCGCAAGCTACAAAATATATCTGATTAACACTTTTTAAATATTCAAGTGAAATGTTAAGCTCGGGAAATTCAACAACTGCATCCCTCACCCTTCCCCTCATTGCTTCTCTTATAACATCAGGCTCCTCAAAAATTTCTTTAAGCATGAAATGCTTAAACCCACCCTTTTGGGCATCCTCAATTCTCCAGTCAATCCTTTTGATGTTTCTTGTAATCAGGTTAAGGTTCTTGTCGTAAACATTAATGCTCCCTCTTCTCACATCTATAATGTCGCCGTTCTCGAGTATAATTATGTTCTTTGTGTATGGGAGAATTGCAGATATATCTGATGCGATAAAGTTTTCACCCTGTCCAAAACCTGCAACAAGGGGGCTGTCTTTCCTCACGGCAACAAAACGATCTCTTTCACTTTTACTCATCACGGCTATTGCGTAAGAGCCTTCGAGAAGTTCAACGGTCTTTTTAACTGCTTTTAAAAGGTCTCCTTCGTAAAATTCCTCAATAAGGTATGCAATAACTTCTGTATCAGTATCAGTTCTGAAAGTTCTACCTTCTTTAACAAGCATCTTTTTCAATTCAAGATAGTTTTCTATGATACCATTATGGATCACTACGATACTTTTACTTTCGCTTAAATGAGGGTGAGCATTTATATCATTCGGAACTCCGTGAGTTGCCCATCTTGTATGCCCTATTCCAATTGAACCCTTTAATTCTTCTTTTTTGAGCTTATTTTCGAGGTCGGATATTCTTCCCTGGGTTTTAACAACCTTTAGGTCATCTCCAATAATTGCGACTCCTGCTGAATCATAACCACGGTATTCAAGACGTTTCAATCCGTCTATAAGTATTGGAAGAGCGTCTTTATTGCCAATATATCCCACTATTCCACACATTTTAATCCCTCCAAAAATTGTTTAATTTCCGATGAAATATTTTTAATTTCATTCTCATCCTCTCCTTCAACCATAATACGGATGAGGGGCTCTGTACCAGAAGGACGGACAAATATCCTTCCCTTGTCTCCAAGTAATTTTGATTCGCTTGCAACGAAATCCTTGAATTCTTCTTTATCCGCGATATTTTTATCCTTTACCCTAACATTCGTAAGGATTTGAGGAAAATGAACAATTCCTTTCCTTAGCTCACTTAACGGTTTACCCTCGTCATTCATAACCGTAAGCAACATCAGGGCAGTTATTAGACCATCCCCTGTTGAGCTTTCCTCAAGGAATATAATATGCCCGGACTGTTCCCCGCCGATTATCGCACCACTCTTAATCATTTCGGAAAGCACATACCTATCGCCAACTGAGGTTCTTAAAAACCTAATACCATTTTCGATAAACGCTCTCTCAATCCCTATATTACTCATTACAGTGCCTACAACTGTATTGTTCTTCAACTTTCCTCTCTTATGAAGCCATTTTCCAATGATAAGCATCGTCTCATCACCATCAACGATATTTCCGTGAGAATCTGCAAATATTACCCTGTCTCCGTCGCCATCATGACTTACGCCTATGACTGATCTTGAAGCTTTTGTTAGCTCAGAAATAATATGGGGGTTTGTGGAGCCACAGTTCACATTAATCCTTGAACCATCTGGCTCCGTTCCATAAGTAATAAGATCTCCGCCAAGCCTTTTCACGGTTTCAATAGTTGTAAAATGGGTTGCACCAAAGGCTGCATCAACTGCAATTTTTAAACCAGCAAGGCTTAGAGGAAACCTCTTAACAAGGTGGTTAACATAAGATTCTCTAAGGTTTGTATCCTCTGTAATTTTTCCAATCTGTATACCCTCTGGAAGGGCAGTCAGGTTAATTTTACCAAGCAAGTGTTCAATTTCTTCCTCTACTTCATCTTCAAGCTTGAAGCCATTATGTGCAAAAACCTTAATTCCATTGTATTCAATCGGATTGTGGGAAGCTGAAATCACGACTCCTGCACAGAAATTTCCAAGGCGAGTTAAAAGAGAAACTGCAGGCGTTGGTATAATCCCCGCAGTAATAACATCGACTCCATTGCTTGCAATTCCTGCTGCAACTGCATTTCTCAGCATTGGAGATGAAACCCTTGTATCTTCACCAATAAGGACAGGACCATCACCTCTAAAATATTGGCTCATCGCACGGCCAATTTTAACTGCAAGTTCAACTGTTATTTCCTTATTTGCAACGCCTCTTGCACCATCTGTTCCAAAAATCTTTCTCACAAATGCTATTTTACACCGTTAAGAATTTTAATCAAGTTGAAAGGCGAATCAGGGAATTGCACATAAGTGCCTGACACAAATCGGTAGTTGCTGAGATTTTCAAAATAAATATATTAATACAAAGGAGGGTACAGGATGAAAAAATTTCTCAAAGAAAACTGGAAGTTTTACCTTATCAACATTCCGCTTGCAGTGGGGATTTATTTCTCTTCAAAAATATATGACATTACAAATCACGCAACGGCGAACGTGCACATACTACAAACTCCACTCGACAGGCTTATTCCTTTTATACCAAAATTCATTGTGATTTATAATTCTCTCGAGCCCGTGATATACGCTTCTCTAATGTTCTTCTTTCTATTTCATCCTAAAATTTTTACAGCATTTGCCCTTGCTATGATTTCCCTGTTTCTTATAAGCAACCTTGTATACGTCGTATTTCAAACACAAGTGCCAAGGCCTGATCTCACTCCACATACAAACTGGTTTGTTGATAAAGTCATCTCTCTTTACAACAGTGACAACCCTTACAACTGCTTTCCAAGCCTCCATTGTGGCACATCGGCACTAACTGCATCATTCTGGTTTGTAAAAAATAGATACAGAGTCATTGCCTGGATTATGTCAATATGGGCATTTGGCATTGTGCTATCCACTCAATTTTTGAAACAGCATGTTTTGGTCGACATTACAGGTTCCCTAGTTGCAATTGGGTTATTCTTTGCTTTTTACAGATTATTTAACCTTAAAATGCAGGTATAAAAGTACTTATAATAACCTAAATATTTTTTATAAAAATTTTTAAGCTAAATTTTTATACAAATAATGCAGTATTGACGATAATGTTTTTCTTTTCATAATTCTATCACAATTAAATTTTAAAATTAATAAGTTAGAAATTTTAAGTATAGGAGGTTTTAAATGAAAAAAACAGTAAAGTTAATTCTGGTAGGTTTGATTGGATTAGGAATAGTACTTGGTGGTCTAAGTTTAGTCTATGCGGGAAATGGTAGTAACACTAATTCCACAGGATTTGGAGCATTTGCAAATGCAGTATTTACCATGTTTAAACCGGGTTTAAGAGGCGAAATTGCCGATGGTGAAATGCTTGAAGATGTAGCAACATATCTTGGCATTTCTTCCGATACACTCCGTACAGAGTTGCAGAGTGGACAGACTTTTGCTCAGATTGCAGTAACACAGGGTAAAACTGAAGAGGAATTGATAACTTTCATTGTTTCAAAGAGAACTGATGAATTAAAGACGGCACTTAGCAATGGTAAAATAACACAGGCACAGTATGACGATGCAGTAAAGAATCTTCCGGCAAGAGTAAAGACAATGGTAGAGAGAAACTTAGCTTCATTTAATAAAGGCTTTAAGAGTGGTTTTAAAAAGGGATTCAGGGCTGGCGTTGATGAACAGGCAATGCTTGAAGATGTAGCAACTTACCTCGATGTTTCCACTGATACTCTCAGAACAGATTTAAAAAACGGTCAGACACTTGCTCAGGTTGCCGAATCACAGGGTAAAACTGAAGATGGCTTAATAAACTTCATCGTCTCAAAGAGAACCGATGAACTTAAAACAGCTCTTAGCGATGGTAAAATAACACAGAAACAGTATGACGATATGATAGATAATCTGGAAGCAAAAATTAAGGAAATGGTAGAAAGAACCGATGTCGGTAGGCCTGGCTTCGGAGGCAGAGGAAAGGGTTTAGATTTTAACGCTCTTAACACCGACATTGCAAACTTTATTGGTGTAACAGTTGATGATTTAAGAACTGCTCGAGAAAGCGGCAAGAGCCTTGCTACTATAGCAACAGAGCACGGTAAAGCCGAAGATGCACTCATCCAGTTCATCATTTCAAAAGAAACTGCAAATCTCGATTCGCTACTCAAAGACGGAAAGATTACTCAAGCTCAATACGACAATGCAGTGAAAGATATGGCAACAAGAGTCAAAGAAATGGTAGAAAGAACAGAAACGGAAAAGCCTGGCTTCAGAGGCAGAGGAATGGGTAAAGGATTTGGGAGAGGGTTTAATTTCTGCCCAGACTTACAAAACCCATAATCTCACAATTAACTTTTAATATAACCAGTAAAAGAGGGCGTTGACGCCCTCTTTTCATTTCACACAATACAACCTCAAACAGCATAACAAAATACCAGTCCAGGTTATAAAAAGATAAATTCATATACAACTCAATGTAATTGTTTTTGAAGCCAAGAAAATGAGAAATTAAAGAAAATATTTTTAGTAGTATGCTTGAGATTTTTAAAAATCAGCTGAACTATTTTTCACAGATATTTATTATAATTTCGATTTCTGTATTATTCTCCGGAAGTGCTTCAGGGAGGGTAATTGTAGCTCCTTTTATCTTTTCTATATCTTTAACAAGCTGTGGAATTTCGTTTGCAACGATTTTATAATAAAGAACCTTCTGCGTAGCATTGCCTTCAGGTTGCAATTCATCTTGAAATTCGCTATTACCTTTACCTTCAACACTGCTATCCGTAATCGTACCATGACGTTCAAGTATGCTTAAAAGTAGCTCATCATCCCTTACACCAATGCTAATGTTTATCTCTGGTTTTACTGCTGTTATTTCAAAAGAGGGATTTTGAGTACCTGACCTTAATTGAGGAGTTGTAATCCCTTTTTCCTGCGGTTTGAAATTGTAAAATGTTAAGAAAAGAACTGACACAATGGCCACCGCAAATAGTGAAGCAAAGGCAAATCTATATCTGAAAACAATTTTATGCTTCTTGTCCTTTTCGATTACTTTGTTTAAAACATCGGGAGATTGAACATTCATTTCGCTTAAGGTGCTCTTCATAAGCAAAAGTTGCTCAAAGTATTCCTTTGATTCAGGATCCTCTTTGAGGAGTTTTTCTAACTCTTCTTTATTACCTTCTCTATCTATGTACTTTGAAATTTTTTCTTTCATCATATTTTAGACCTCTTCACCTTTGAAAAAGTTCCATATATTTTTAAATTTTGTCGAAAAAATCCATTTTCAAAATTTCATCACGCAAGTGCTCTCTCGACCTTGCCAACCTCGAGCGCACAGTTCCAACAAGCACATCAAGCATCTTTGCAGTTTCTTCATAAGAAAATCCACGAATGTCCACAAGAGTAATAATTTCACGCTCGTTTTCACTCAAATACTTCAAACCTTCCCATATAATCTTTTTCTTTTCGTCGAACGAATATTCAATAGGAATGTCTTCAGAAATAGAATTATCAAGCATATTAACGGCTTTACGTTTCTTAAACTCATCTTTTAATGTATTCATTGCGATTCTATATAACCAGGTCGTAATATTTGCCTCGCCCTTAAACCCCTTTATGTACTTAAAAGCCCTGAGAAAAGTCTCTTGAAGGACGTCCTCTGTAATTACCCTATCCCTTGAAACCTGAAATATAGCATTAAAAATAAGGTTTTGATATTCACGGACAAAACATTCTTTTGCAGTAATATCTCCCTTTTTGAGTCTCTCAATTATCTCTTTTTCTTCCATGCAAGAATATTATATTAATTTTTCCGATAATTTACTCCAATTTAAACTTCTTAATTGTGGAAATCACTACATCCTTTTTATTGACTGCTCTTCTTGAAGATTTTTAAAACAAGATTTTTATCTATAGGGTCTGTTTCAAGTAGAGCAACATAGCCTTCAGAGGTTACTGAAAGAGAATAAAAATAGGAATGCGAATTTAAACATTCTGGAGAATAATTCAGAACAATTGCACCTGAAACATCTGGCGTCGAGGAACCTGTAATGGCAACAAGATTGCCATCTTTGTCAAATTCCTCAATAGAAGTAAAACCTCCGTCCCCATGCACAAGCGCAAATAAATGCTCATCTTTATCAATGGAGAGCGCCTCAACTCCATTGACCGTTCCTTCTCGGGAAGGTGTGGGCATACTCACCTTCGCAAACTCCGACACTTGACCATTAGAAAATTCATAAATCTTCAATGAATTTTTAATGCTCAAGAAAATATCTCCGCTGGTATTTGTTACCATCCCGGAGAGCACAAAAAATTCACTACCTTCACCAATCTTGTATGAAGCCCTCTTATTCACGCCGTTAGTTCCTACAATGTAAACGTTCTTTGCATCAGCTGCATAAATAGTACCATCTTGCGCTACTGCAAACTGTTTATTGTAATAATCCTCTTGCATGTTGTATGGGAAGGGTTTCTTTGAAATAAAATTACCAGGTTTATCAAATTCGAAAATCTCTTTAGGATTAAGAAAGA
>Ga0315282_10000985_pt1 | contig 55170 bp, 47 predicted proteins | sample YL17G07_20_MG_FD_203693 | JGI IMG/M metagenome (GOLD analysis project Ga0315282, IMG submission 203693) | Sediment microbial communities from Yellowstone Lake, YNP, Wyoming, USA - YL17G07_20 | ecosystem: Environmental > Aquatic > Freshwater > Lake > Sediment | place: USA: Wyoming | collected...
CCTTGAATGATGGGCTGTGCTTCCTGCGACTCTGTTTCATGTCCTGCTCCTCCTATTCTGTCTCTGTTATTCTAGGAGCAGAACCCTCTCTTAACAAGCTGTCCAAAATTCGGGGACCACCTCATTTTACTTGCCTAGGACTTCTGTCCCCAACGAAGAATTCCAATTGGTAGCTAGGATTATTGATGCCCTTCCACTCGTCATATAGTTTGGCATAAATTAGTTTGAAGATCTCTTCAAAAGGATCTACTCCAGCGTTCCCCAACACAAGTTCTTCAAGGTCTAGGAGAATCTTCTTCAGAGTTGTCTTGCCTTGTTTTAGTTCATCGTGCTCTTCCAACCATTTTAGGGTCCATCTCTCAGTCAGAATATCTCTAAGAGTCTCTGACGCTGTGGGAATCCGTGGAATTTCAACGAAAATATTTGGCTCTTCTCGGTGGAGCCTTATCATTTCATTGCCGTTTGACCAGACACCGATAGGGGCACCTTCTGCATTACAGTAACTTTTAAGTTGCTCGAGACCATCGGTTCTTCTCGGCCTCTTAACCTCAAATATGATGTAGGGGTGAGTCAGATCATCATGTAGGACGACGATGTCAGCTAACCCGGAATCCCGAGAACCAAAATAGACTACCCTCTCAACGTCGATTCGGTTTTGGTAGCCATATTCTTTGAGCAGTCGCCGGATGATAATCTGCCTTACTATTTCCTCTGGTTTTGCCGGTTTGTATTTGTCCTTGATTTGGCACTTTATAAGAAGCTTTCCCTCTTTTTCTATTATCAAATTCTCTATGGCGCTTAACTCTTCGCGGGAAAAAAGAGAGACTCCGTGCTTTGTTTCGGCTCCTGAAAAAATTCTTGGGATTTTTTGATTGTTTGCCATGTTATCCACCCTCATAGTCGGGTTTTACCTTTGGGGCTTCTATGAGCAGTCTCTATGCCCATTCGTCCTCAAGGTTTGACCCTCGTTTTACTCCCTCTGACTCTCTAGTTAGCGCTATTTTACACTATGTTGGCCAGAAATATAAGCTATGGCAATTATTACTTTCTGTCAAGAGATAATTGCTGGTCATTTCACTATTACACAGGACTTCTCAATCCACTATAATACTATAGAAATTTGCAGATTTTTATAGATTGTGTTATTTATTAATAGAGTACAGGAAATAACCGTTTCATGGGTTCAGCTTTGAAAAAAATTAACATGCTGAGCATCAGCGAGGCCAGTAGTCTGCTGGGGGTAAATGAAGCCACCCTGAGACAATGGACTGACGAAGGCAAGATAAAGGCTTTTGTCACCCCCGGAGGACATCGCCGCTACTCCGAGAGCGAGCTGCGCCGCCTGCTCAGCGGTCAACGTCAGGTGCATGGCCTCAAAGACCTGGTGAAACAGATAAAAGAGGTCTCCCCCATGCAGCCTGAGACAGCCCGTCAGTATATGCAGTCCACCTCCTGGTATAGCCGGCTGGATAACGAAGCCAGAAGGAAGATGGCCGAGCGAGGCCGTCATATGGTTGAGCTAATCATCGAGCACATCAGTGACCCCCGCCATCATGATGCTCTGGAGCAAGCCCGTCAAATCGGTAAAGAGTTCGGCACTGACCTGTCCCGGCTAGGCTTCTCTCTGAGTGATGCCCTGGAAGCTTTTCTGCTGCACCGGGCGCCGGTGCTCAATGCAGTGACCGAGTTTATGAAAAACAAAGACCTCAATAGCCGGACGATAAAGGTCATACCGGAGATTAACCATCTGCTGGATGAAACGCTGCTGTCTCTGGTAGAGGCGCATCAGCGTTATACCACATACAAGGTGTCCTCATGATCTCCGTATCCAGGCTGCTCTGCGAAGCCATTGGGCCAGGCGACCATTTGCGCTACCGCAAACCGGATAATACTCCCCTGCGGCCTATCGTGGTATGGAACTGCACTCGGCGCTGCAATCTTCACTGCCTACACTGCTATGCACAGGCCACAGCACAGGCTTGTCCAGGGGAACTTGATACCAAACAGGCCAAAGCTTTTATCAATGATTTAGCCTATTTCAAAGTGCCGGTCATCCTATTCTCAGGTGGCGAACCTCTGCTCAGAGAGGATGTTTTTGAGCTAGCCGGTTATGCCCAGGGGAAAGGGCTGCGCACCGTTATTTCCACCAATGGCACCCTCATTACCGAGAAGGTGGCTGCTCAACTCGCCCGGCTGGGACTGGCCGAGGTAGGCATCAGTCTGGACGGCAGCGAGCCAACGAATGACCGGTTCCGTGGCCAACCGGGGGCCTATCAAGCAACGCTACGCGGCTTCCGCAACTGCAAAGCACAAGGGCTGCGGGTGTCATTGAGGCTTACTATCACCCGTTTCAACTATCAGGATATACCAGCCATCTTCGACCTTGTGGAACAGGAAAATATCGACCGTGTCTGTTTCTACCATCTGGCTTATGTAGGACGGGCGGGCAGTTCGGGATTAAACAACGACCTCAGCCACCAGCAGAAACGGGCTGTGCTCGACCTTATCTGCCAGAAGACGCTGGAGCTTTATCAGCACGGCCTGCCCAAAGAGATACTTACCGTAGATAATCATGCCGATGGCATCTATATATATCTGAAACTCAAAAAGGGCGAACCAGAGCGGGCGACCCGTGCTTTGGAATTGTTGCGCGCCAACGGTGGCAATGGATCGGGCATAAGTATTGCCGCCGTGGACAACCTGGGCAATGTACACCCGGACCAGTTCTGGTGGCATTACTCCCTGGGCAATGTGCTCCAGCGCAAGTTCGGCGACATCTGGATGGATACATCTGACCCTCTGCTGGCCGGACTAAAAGAGCGCAAGGGGCTGCTCAAGGGTCGTTGTGCCCACTGTCGCTATATTGACCTGTGCCGGGGCAATCTGAGGGTGAGGGCCGAAGCGGTCTTCGGCGATGTCTGGGCTGAGGACCCTGCCTGCTACCTTAGCGATCAGGAAATCGGTCTGGCCGAGCCGGTCAAGGAGGCTTGCTGATGCTTGAGGCAAGGCTGCAAGTGGTGGCCTGGGAGCTTACCCGGCGCTGCAACCTGTATTGCGCCCACTGCCGGGCCTCTGCTATGAGCGGCCCCTACCCCGGTGAGATGACCACCTCCGAGTGCTACCAGGTCATTGAGCAAATCACCCAACTGGGCAAGCCGATCCTCATCCTCAGCGGTGGCGAGCCACTGCTGCGCAACGACTTTTTTGATATAGCCAGCTATGCCGCAGGCAAGGGGCTGCGGGTGGCGCTGGGCACCAATGGCACTCTATTAGATAGCCAGATGGCAGCCAGACTCAAGCAGGTGCCCATTTCCAGGGTAGGCGTCAGCCTGGACTTTCCTCACCCTGAGCTTCAAGACCGCTTTCGTGGAACTGTCGGCGCTTTTGACACTGCTCTGAAGGGCATTGCCTGCGCCCGTCAGGCAGGTTTGGCTATTCAAATCAACAGCACTATCACCAAACAGAATGCCCTCTATCTCGATGAGTTGCTGGCGCTGGCTCTGGAAGTTGGTGCGGTGGCCTTCCATCCTTTTCTGCTGGTGCCCACCGGTCGGGGTAAGGGACTGGCCACTGAGGAGCTTTCCGCCCGGGAGCATGAGCGGGTGCTCAACTGGATTTATAATAAACAGAACGAGCTTGGGGAACGCATTTTCTTCAAACCCACCGATGCCCCCCAGTATTTGCGGATAGTGCAGCAGAGGGGAGGCACTGCTAAGGGTCATGGGGCCATGAATAGCTTGACCAGAGGCTGTCTGGCTGGTATAGGCTTCTGTTTCATATCTCACATCGGCAAAGTCCAGGGCTGCGGCTATCTGGATGTGGAAGCAGGCGACCTGAAGCAGCAAAGCTTGAGCCAGGTCTGGCAGAACTCTCCTCTGTTTCTCCAGCTCCGCAACCTATCCAATATCAAGGGGAAGTGCGGCGTTTGTGAGTTCAAAAAAGTATGCGGTGGCTGCCGCGCCCGGGCTTACGAAATGAACAGCGATTATTTGGCGGAGGAGCCTTGCTGCATCTATCAGCCCAGGGCCACAGCCAAAGCAGGTAAAGGTTAATGTTAGAGCAAACAGATAAGAAGTTGCTCAATATACTCCAGGCGGACTTTCCACTGGCGGAGCGGCCGTTTCAGGCCATAGCAGAGAAGATGGGTCTCAAAGAGACAGAGGTGCTGGAAAGAACCATGCGGCTAAAGGAAGAGAGCGTTATCCGTCAAATCAGCGCCTTTTGCGATGCCCGGAAATTAGGCTACAAGACCACGCTGGTGGCCCTGCATGTACCCCAAACCCATCTGGAAAAAGCGGCTGTCGCCATCAGCAAACATCCCGGAGTAAGCCATAACTATGGCCGCAACCACTACTTTAATCTGTGGTTCACCCTAGCGCTACCCGTCTCATCAAATTTGGTTAAGGAAGTCCAGACGCTGGCACGGCAAGCCAAAGCGGATGAGTTTTTGATACTGCCGGCACTTAGAGTGTTCAAGCTGAATACTGCCTTCGACCTGACCGGAGAGGGATTGCCAGGCTCACGGCAAAGTCCGCAGCCACAGGTGAAGGACTATCAGCTCTCTGCTCAAGACAGGACAATCATCAACCAGCTACAGGAGGAACTCCCCCTGATCGAACGGCCATTTGACGGCTGGGCAACTTCTTTAGGAATTGAGGTATCAGCCCTGCTGATTCACTTAAAGCGGCTCCAACAGGATGGAGCAGTACACCGCTTTGGGGCTAGCTTAGCTCATACTGCAGTAGGCCTGGCGGCCAACGCCATGATCTGCTGGCAGGTGCCTACTGATCAGATAGAGGAAATAGGTAGACGGCTAGCCTCCTTCCAGTGGGTAAGCCACTGCTATGAAAGGCTCGCCAGTTTAGAGTGGCCCTATAACCTTTACACTATGGTTCATCAGAATACTGCTGAAACCTGCCGGGAAGCAGTCGCCAGGATGTCACTGGAGACAGGAATCAATCACTATCAGATACTATTTACGATCAAGGAATATAAAAAAACACGGGTCAAATACCTTGTTTGATAGGTAGGCAAATGTCATCGTACTATCCCATCTTTTTGAATGTGAAAGACAAGCGCTGCGTGGTGGTGGGTGGCGGCGAAGTGGCTGAACGAAAGGTCAAAGCGCTTATGGAGCAAGACGCTCAGGTGATGGTGGTTAGCCAACACCTCACTGCAGAATTAGAAGAGATGGTCAGGCAAGGGGCGATCCAGGTCATGCTTCGGGACTATCGTCCTGGCGACCTGATAGGTGCTGTCATCGCCATAGCTGCCACAGACAACGCCGTGGTGAACCACCGGATAGCTGAAGAGGGTAAGCGATGGGGTATTCTGGTCAATGTGGTTGATGACCCAGAGTCCTCTGATTTTATCGTGCCATCCCAGTTTTGCCGGGGAGATGTGGTGATCGCTATATCCACAGGGGGCCGCAGTCCTGCTCTGGCCAGGAAGATAAGAACGGAGTTGGAGTCCTGCATCGGCCCGGAGTATGACTCCCTGGCTCAGTTGCTCTCCCAGGTACGGGCCGAGCTAAAGAAAAGCGGCAACAGCCCGACCGGTGATGCCTGGCAAGAAGCTCTGGACCTGGAGACCCTACTTCCTCTGCTTCGGTCTGGACGGGTTGAGGAGGCCAGAAAGATAATTCTGGACAACCTGACTCGAGCAAAGGGTGATTGAAATGCGAATTTCTCTGCTGGGTATAAATCACAACTCGGCTCCGGTGTCTGTCAGAGAGCGTGTGGCTTTAAGCCCCACCAGATTGGACGCTGCTCTGTCAGAGCTACATAGATATGTGCCCCAGGGGATTGTACTATCCACCTGCAACCGGACCGAGGTTTATCTGGCCAGTAACGATCATGAAACAGCCTGGAAGGGAGCGCACAGCTTCCTCTGCGCCGAAAGCAAGCTCTCCCAGGAACAGCTCCTGCCATACATTTACAACTACCAACATAGAGAAGCGGTAAACCATCTTTTCCAGGTGGCTTCCGGGCTGGACTCTCTTATCCTGGGCGAGTATGAAATTCTGGGTCAGGTGAGACAGGCACTAGAGGCTGCAGAGAGGAGCCAGATCATCGGTCTGCCACTACTACAGTTATTCCGTCAGGCAGTACAGACAGGACGGCGAGTGAGAGAGGAAACCGATATTAGTCGCAATTCTCTTTCTGTCAGCTCTGTGGCCGTGGAGCTTGCCAGCCGCGTCCTGGGCAACCTGGATGGTTGCCGGGTGCTGGTGATAGGCGCTGGCGAAGCAGGTCAGTTAGCCACTAAAGCATTTGTACAACGAGGTGTTTCTCAAATAATGGTCTGCAGCCGTTCATTGGATCGGGTGGAGTTGCTGGCGGAAAAGCTGGGTGGCCAAGCCGTGCCTTTCCACCAACTCGCCGAGGCAATTGTTGCCGCAGATGTGATTGTCAGTTGCACCGGCGCTCCGCATTTTGTGCTTGGCCCATCCCTGGTGCGGGAGACCATGCAGCAGCGGCCCCAGCGGCCTCTGGTTATCATTGATATCGCTGTACCCCGGGATGTGGAGCCGGAGACCGCAAAAATAAACAATGTCTTTCTATATGATATAGATGCCCTCACCAACATAGCCACTGCCAATAGAAAAGAACGACAGGGGGAGATAGAAAAAGCGTCTGCCATTGTGGCTGATGAGTTGGAGAAGTTCAGCTTGTGGTGGCAGACTCTCGATGTGCGACCTACGGTCAGCGCCCTAGTTAAGAAAGCAGAAGCTATACGCCGCACACAACTGGAGAAAACGCTCAAAAAGCTGCCTGAGCTTTCTGAAGAAGAGCGCGCCCGGATAGACGCCCTGACTAAGTCAATTGTGAAAAAACTCTTACATCACCCTATAAGCCATCTTAAAAATAACGGAGAACGGGGGCAATATATTCAGACAGTGCATGAAATCTTTGACCTTGAGGAGCAAGACAAAGAGTGATCAAGCGAAGACAAATTATTGTCGGCTCTCGCGGTAGCCGTCTGGCGGTGCTCCAGGCTGGGCTTGTGCTTCAAAAGCTGGTGCGGGCTTTTCCAGATATTGAATTTAGCCTGAGCCGTATTACTACCACAGGTGACCACGACCCTGAGACTCCATTGGAAAAAATAGGGGGACAGGGAGTGTTTGTCAAAGAGTTGGAACAGGCCCTGCTGCAGAGTCAAATAGACATTGCGGTGCACAGTCTTAAAGATATGCCTACGGAAATAGCTCCGGGCCTGACCCTGGCAGCAGTGCCAGAGCGGGAAGACGCCCGTGATGTGCTAATCACCGCCTCTGGATTGAGGCTGACAGAATTGCCACATGGCTCTCGTCTCGGTACAGGCAGTGTCCGACGCATGGTTGAACTACTGGCCCAGCGTCCCGATTTGGATGTCTGTCCTCTACGGGGCAATGTGGATACCCGGCTGAGGAAGGTTATGGAAGGGGAACTGGATGGCGCTATCATGGCCGCAGCCGCCCTGATTCGCCTGGGCTGGCAGGAGCGTATTGCCGAATACTTGCCAGTGGAGCAGTTCCTACCCGCCGTAGGCCAGGGGGCACTGGGCATAGAAATAAGAGCAGGTGACAGCGAGATGGCCGAGCTAGTGTCCCACCTCGACCATCAGCCCAGCCGGGCCAGCGTACTGGCAGAACGAGCCTTTCTGCAAACACTGGGAGGGGGCTGCCGAGCTCCAATCGCCGCGCTGGGGATGGTCTCTGAAAGACATCTGGAACTTAGAGGCATGGTGGCTGGCGTCAGCAGCCTCAATTTCCTACGGGACTTGGAGAAAGGTCCCATTTCCTCAGCCGAGGAGATAGGCCATCGTCTGGCCCAGCGCCTGCTGGAGAGCGGCGCTGCTAAGCTCATTGCGGAGGCCAGGGCATGAAGGGGAAGGTCTATTTGGTAGGGGCCGGGCCAGGTGACCCCGGTCTGATCACCGTTAAAGGGTTGAAATGCCTCAAGCAGGCTGAGGTAGTTATCTATGATCGCCTTGTAGACGAGCGCCTGCTCCAGGAAGCCCGTTCCGACGCTGAGCTAATTTATGTAGGTAAATCGCCGCAGCATCATGCCTTGGAGCAGCCTCAGATAAATGACCTGCTGGTAGCCAAGGCACAACAGGATAAGGTGGTGGTACGGCTCAAGGGTGGCGACCCCTTTGTGTTGGGCAGGGGCGGGGAGGAGGCAGAAGCCCTGGCCAGCAACGGCATACCCTTTGAGATAGTACCCGGAGTCTCGGCAGCAGTAGCTGTGCCTGCCTACGCCGGCATACCGGTGACCCACCGCGGCCTGGCTTCGTCTTTCGCCGTATTCACCGGCCATGAAGACCCAACCAAAGGCGAACCCAGTCTGGCCTGGGATAAGCTGGCCACCGCCGCAGATACACTGGTCTTTCTCATGGGCGTGGCCAATCTGGCTCAAATAGCAGCCGAACTGGTTAAAAACGGTCGTTCACCCGCTACCCCAGCGGCACTCATCCGTCAGGGCACCACCCCACAGCAACAGACACTGGTAGGCAGCCTGGAGAACATCGCCGCCCTGGCTGAGCGAGACAAGTTTCAGCCACCAGCGGTGCTCCTGATAGGAGAGGTGGTCAAACTCCGCCAGCATTTGTCCTGGTTTGATAACCGGCCTCTGTTTGGCCGCCGCATCTTGGTTACCCGCTCCCGCCACCAGGCCAGCGCGCTAAGTCAGCTTCTGGCAGAGCAGGGCGCTTTGCCTGTGGAATGGCCAACCATCGAAATACAGCCCATAAAAAACAATAGAAAGCTGAACCAGGCCATCTCTCAGCTTACCAGCTATCATTGGTTGATCTTCACCAGTGCAAATGGGGTGGATGCTTTCTTTCACTATCTCACCGTTAAGGGGCAAGATGCTCGGGCGCTGAAGGATTTGGAGATAGGTGCAATAGGGCCAGCAACCGCCACTAGTATTGAAAAGTGGGGACTGCGCCCCGATTTTGTACCGGAGCGATATACCACCGAAAACATAGTCTCAGAGTTAAGAGGACGGGACTTGGCCGGACGACGCATCTTGCTGGCCCGTGCTGAAAAAGTCCCCCCTGAGCTTGTACAGGGGCTGGCGCGTTTGGGGGCTGAGGTACACCAGGTGGCCATCTACCGGACTGTGCCGGCTGGAGCCATTTCGCCAGCTAAGGAAATGCTGCTCAAAGGCGAAATTGATGTTATTACCTTTGCCAGCTCCTCCACGGTGCGTAACCTGGTGGCTCTGATGGGCAAGGGCTGGCCAGCCCAGAACAAAGCAAAGGTGGCCTGCATCGGCCCGGTGACTGCCGCCACTGCCACCCAAGCCGGTCTGAAGGTCAATATTGTGGCCAAGGAGCACACCATAGCTGGACTGGTGGAGGCCATCGAGCTAGCCTTCAGTTCTACCTACTAAAAAAGAGAGTTTTATGGTAAATATCTATTGAAGGGGGTGAAGGGGGTAATAGATATGCAAGACAGGACAAAATTTATTAAAGAACGAATAGAGAAAACTGGATTCCCATTTGAAATAGAGATAGCCTCTGCCTTAAAAAAGGCCGAATGGGAAGTTTTGCTCTCCTCGCCGTATTGGGATGAAGATGAGGAAAAGTGGAGGGAAATCGATATAAAGGCTTATAAAACAATAACGCAAATAGATGGCAAAGATCTGAAGCCCTACAGTTTGACGCTAGCCCTAATAATTGAGTGTAAAAAAACGGAGGGATCTGCATGGGTCTTCTTTCCTTGGCCTAGGGATACCTCAGATATGCAGTTATTGAGAATCAATTACCTTGATTTCTTAACGGTTGCAAAACGACAAAGTCTGCTCATAGAGAGAATACAATATGGAGAATCCCCATCGCCTGCCGAACTTCGGTTGTTGAATTTAGACCCAGATATCTTAACCTCTCACCAAGCATTGATAGACCCGAAAATTGCTAAAAACCTCAAGTTTTTCTCTGAACTCGGGATTATAGCGCCGGATACTTTCAAATTTTTCACAGCCAGAGAGAAAGCTTTGAATTACAAAGAAATCAAACTAAATAAAGAACACGGTTCTGGACCACACGAGATCTTTGAAGCAATAAATATTCTAATTAAGGCTACCAAGCAAGATATGAAGCTATCCTCTCTCGTTACCTACGCAGGGACAGAGCTGGCAAAAAGAGGCGCTGACAGAGGAACATTTCAGATAAAGATCTTTATTCCTATTTTACTTTTTCGAGGAGAGCTTTACAAATGGTCTAATGATGAGGTAAATGAAGTAGACCAGGTTCTACTCGAGGGCAAATGTCATACCAACAAATACTTTGAAAATATGTTGATAGGCGTTGTGAAAGATAGCCACTTCGACAAATTCTTATCTGAATTAAATGATGACCAAGGAGAACTATTGCGACGGATTTGCTCGAAGCGAGGTGATCTTGAAGAGCAAGTGAAAATAATCATGAAAAGCCCTGACTTTTATGGGCCTCCTCGCCCAAGCCTAATTTAGCTGGTTTTTCCTATCTCAGTTAGCCTTTCAGGAATAACGAGCTAGAAAGGAGTCCTATGGCTGGATTTCCTGAGATACGTCTGCGTCGTCTGCGCCGCAACGCCACGCTGAGGGCGATGTTCTGCGAGACCAGGCTCGCTGTATCCGACCTGGTCTATCCAATGTTTGTCGTTCCCGGCCGCCGCCAGCGACAGGAAATTCCCTCCATGCCAGGAATCTATCGTCTATCAGTTGATCAAGCGGCAAAAGAAGCGGAAGAGGTGGCACGCCTGGGCATCCCGGCAGTCATCCTCTTTGGCCTACCTGAAACCAAAGATGAGCAAGGCTCATCTGCCTATCATCCCAGGGGTGTGGTGCAGCGAGCCATAGCCGCTATCAAGTCGGCTACACCTAATTTGATAGTGATAACCGATGTTTGCCTCTGTCAGTACACCAGCCACGGGCACTGCGGCGTGGTGGTGGATAGGCAGGTGGACAACGACAAGACGCTTGAGCTTCTAGCCAGAACAGCCCTGTCCCATGCCCAGGCTGGCGCTGATATAGTAGCCCCTTCCGATATGATGGACGGACGGGTGAAAGCTATACGGCAAGCCCTGGATGCGGCAGATTTTGAGCACATCCCTATCCTCTCCTACGCTGCCAAGTATGCCTCTGCCTTCTACGGGCCTTTCCGCGAGGCAGCCTGCTCCGCTCCGCAGTTCGGCGACCGCCGCTCTTACCAACTGGACCCGGCCAATAGAAACGAGGCATTGCGAGAGGTAGAGCAGGACATCGCCGAAGGTGCCGACATAATCATAGTCAAGCCAGCTTTACCCTACCTGGATATCATTCGCCAGGTGCGGGATACCTTTAACCCTCCACTGGCAGCTTACAATGTCAGCGGTGAATACGCTCTGGTCAAGGCCGCTGCTAGCCAGGGCTGGGTGGAGGAGAAAAAGGCCACAATGGAAATACTCACCGCTATTAAGCGGGCCGGGGCCGATATTATCCTGACCTATCATGCCAAAGAGGTGGCCGGCTGGCTGGCTGAGGAGAGCAGGGAACTATGAAACTGAGCCGCTCGGCAGCGCTGCTAGAAAAAGCACAGCGCTACATGCCCGGTGGGGTGAATAGCCCGGTGCGCGCCTTCAAGGCGGTGGGGGGCAAGCCACTTTTTATCCAGAAGGGACAAGGCTCACGCATTTATGATGTTGACGGCAACGAGTTCATCGACTACGTATGCTCGTGGGGCCCCTTAATCCTGGGGCATGCCCATCCCCAGGTAGTTGAAGCGATAAAGCAGGCTGCCGAGCACGGCACCAGCTTCGGCGCTCCCACGGAGCTTGAGGTCGAACTGGCCAAGACTATCTGTGCTGCCATACCTTCTATTGAACTGGTGCGTTTTGTCAACTCAGGGACTGAGGCCACCATGAGTGCATTGCGCCTGGCACGCGCCTTCACCAAAAGGGACAAAATACTCAAGTTCAGCGGCGGCTACCACGGCCACTCCGATGGGCTGCTGGCCAGAGCCGGGTCAGGCCTGGCCACCTTTGGTATCCCCGATTCTCCCGGCGTGCCGTCGGGCTATGCCCAGAACACGCTGGTGACCGAATACAATGACATTGAGGCAGCGGAGCAGGTCTTCCAGCGCAGCGGCCAGGAAATCGCCGCTGTGATTCTGGAGCCGGTGGCCGCTAACATGGGCGTGGTACCACCCCAGCCAGGCTTCCTGGAAGGCATGAGGCAAATCACCTCTAAATGGGGTACTCTTTTGATCTTCGACGAGGTCATCACCGGCTTCAGGGTCGCCTATGGAGGAGCGCAGGCACATTATGGCATGTCCCCCGATCTCACCTGCCTGGGCAAGGTCATCGGCGGCGGTCTGCCTGTGGGTGCCTATGGCGGCAGGCGGGAGATTATGGAGTTGGTGGCCCCCTTGGGGTCGGTCTATCAGGCAGGCACTCTATCAGGAAATCCTCTGGCTATGGCTGCCGGACTGGAGACCCTGAGTCTCTTAGGCGGCTATGATGTCTATGTCCAGCTTGAGACACGGGCTTCCCTGTTGGAAAAATCATTGAAGGAAGCAGCCGGCCAAGCTAATATCCAACTGCAAGTCCAGCGGGTAGGTTCATTGCTCACCCCGTTTTTCCACTCAGAACCAATAACCAATTACACCCAGGCACAAAGCTCAAACACCAAGCTTTATGCCAGTTTTTTCCACCACATGCTTGAGCAGGGCATCTATCTGCCCCCATCTCAATTTGAGGCCATGTTTGTCTCACTGGCCCATAGTCAGGAGGACATCGAGACCACCGTGGAAGCCGCGGCAAATGCCCTGACTAGGCTCACTAAACAGTGATTCGGGACTATATACTTGACACAGATAATCAGCACGACTGTTCTAATAACTAAAACGATGGAGGCATACTACCTGTAGTGGGTGACGTAACATATGAAAGGTGTTATAATTTTCCCTAAAAGGGAGGTGTGAGATGCTTACTACGGGTATCTTTTTGGCCGTAATTTTTGGAACGTGGGCGTTGGTTCTTGCGCTACTTATTCCTTTTTGTTTACTACCATTAAGAAACGATATAGCAATTATTAGGGATAGTGTAAAACCCCTGAAGCAATTAGGTGAAAAAATAGACAGGCTCGGGGGAGAAATTGCTCCATTATGTGACATAGCAAAGCGGATTCAGGTACGAGCTGTAGATGATTGGTTAGAGAAAAGGGGAATAAATATTAGTGAAGTGGGGGAAAAGAAAGAATCTAGTGATAGACATAACTCGTTACCAGCAGATAGGGCAGCAGAAAGAGATGCTCTTGTTGCTAGAGGTAAAGGCGTCGGCTTAACTCAGGCTGAAGCGACTCGGTTAAGGCAACTATTGGAGGAAGACGCTCGTAATGATGCTACAAATGGTGTTTTCACTTTCTTAGCCCTTGCTGCTTTGCTTGTACTGATTGCAGCCTTTGTATATAGCATTACTAGGCGAGATTAGATATAGGTATGCCACAACCTGTAGTGGTACACGAATTGTAAAGTAGAAACAATCGAAAGTGAACAGATATGCGTCAAGTATATAGTCCCCATATAATTAGTTAGGCCATGTCTAACTAGAGCAAAAGGGGAGGTACTTAGTTGAACTTTGTAGAAAGGTTGCTAAACATAGGCCGTCGCAATCAGAGCCTGCTATGTATTGGGCTTGACCCTGACCCTGACCTTATGCCCATAGCAGATGTCTTTGAGTTCAACAAAGAGATCATAGATGCCACCTCTGATTTGGTATGCGCCTACAAACCCAATTTGGCCTTTTATGAGGCTATGGGCTGGCGCGGGGCCAGGGCGCTCCATCGCACAGTCAAATATATTGCGGGTGCCATTCCAGTAATAGGAGACGCCAAACGTGGGGATGTAGGCCACACCTCCCAGGCCTATGCCAGAGCCCTGTTTGACGTCATGGGCTTTGACGCAACTACAGTAAGCCCTTACCTGGGTCAAGATTCCTTGGAGCCATTCCTCAGCTACACTGATAAAGGTGTTTTTATACTTTGCCGCACTACAAACCCTGGTGCGCTGGACATCCAGACCCTGCGCTGTTTTGATGATGGTGGAGGCAAAGGCCTGCCTCTATTCGAAGTTATCGCCCAAAGGGCACGACGTTGGAATACGCGGGGAAATGTGGGGTTGGTGGTGGGAGCTACCTCTCCGGCCGAGCTAAAGCGGGTTCGCCAGCATTGCCCGGATATGCCCCTGCTCATCCCCGGAGTTGGCACCCAGGGTGGTGACCTGGTGGCAGCGGTGCAATGCGGCGTCAATCGGCGGGGAGAACTGGCTATCATCAGCTCATCCAGACAAATAATCTATGCTTCCAAGGAGAAGGACTTCGCCAAAGCAGCCCGCCAGGCGGCACAGCAGCTACGTGATCAGATCAACGCCATTCTACAGACAGGGCGAATGGACTCAAGAGGGACTGAGGCTACTTTGGAGCCTGGCGTGGCTCCTTAAGATAAAACAGGACAAAAGAGTTCGCGCTTCGACAGGCACAGTACTAGACTACCGAAAAAGAGGGCCAGGAAACCTCCTGGTGGTCCACCGCAGGCAGATGGGGGTATCCCTCTGTAGGGGCAATTCATGAATTGCCCCTACCTCACCCAAGATTGGGAGAGCAAGGGGATTGCTAAAGACTTTTTCAGCACTATCAGCACGAACAGAATAGCATACTATTCCCAAGGAAGTAGCATTAGAAAGTATCAGATATTGCCCGCCAAGGTCTACTGGCACTGCATGAACTGAAGCTGCTTGCCCTCAGTCTTGATAGCCGGGGCCACCACCAGCTCGGCCTTGTGCATGTCCTTGATGGTGGCAGCGCCACAGACCCCCATGGCTGTGCGCAGTGCGCCAATGAAATTTTGAGTGCCATCGGTGACTGAGGTAGGTCCGAAGAGAATTTGCTCCAGCGTGCCTTTGATGCCTACTTTGACCCGCGTACCCCTGGGCAGGGCTGGGTGGGGATTGGCCATTCCCCAGTGAAAACCACGGCCCGGGGCTTCTTGAGCCTGGGCTAGGATGGAGCCCAGCATCACAGCATCAGCACCGGCAGCGAAAGCCTTGCACAGGTCGCCCCCGCTGCGAATGCCTCCATCAGTGATCACTGCGATATAGCGGCCACTCTCCCGCAGATAATCATCTCTAGCGGCAGCGCAGTCCCTAGTGGCGGTCACCTGTGGCACACCTACCCCCAACACCTCCCTGGTGGTGCAGGCTGCCCCCGGCCCAACCCCAACCAGTATTCCAGTGACGCCCGTTCTCATAAGCTCCAGGGCAGTGTTGTAGCTAACGCAGTTGCCCACCACGATAGGTAATTTTATCTGCTGGCATAGCTCGGAGAAGATTAGTCCACGATAGCTCTTAGAGATATGACTGGCGGTGGTAACGGTGGATTGAACCACCAGCACATCAGCCCCGGCCTCGGCAACCAATGGCGCCAGGCGCTTGGTATTAGTCGGGGTCACCGAGACAGCACAGCACGCCCCTGCCCGCTTGATGGTCTGGATGCATTCCCCAACCAGTTTCTCCTTAATAGGCTCTGAGTACACTTGCTGAAGCAGCCTGGTGACCTCGCTCAAAGGGGCTGACGCAATCTGAGCCAGTACAGACGCAGGATCCTTGTATCTGGTCTGCGCGCCCTCCAGATTGAGCACCGCCAGCCCGCCCAGCTTGCTGAAAAGGATGGCAAAGGCAGGGTCTACTACCCCATCCATGGCCGCTGCCAGAACAGGAATGGCAAAGTTCAATTCACCCAGCTTGAGCTCAATATTGGTTTGGTCAGGGTTGATGGTGACCTCTCCCGGTACGATGGCCACCTCATCGAATCCGTAGCAACGCCGTAGTTCTTTGCGTCGCACAGGCATATTTTTCTCCTTGAAGTTTAACAGACTATATCAGAACCCAGCCCCTCAAGTCAAGACTTGGTGCACGGCCCCAAATTAGCGATTGCCCCCAACCCAGCGGCGCACGAGCACCTGATGAACACCCCTCTAGCTCCCCCTCTTAGGCGTAAGAGGGGGAGGAAAAAGAATCTCAGGGGGATACCCCCCCGAACCCCCAGAAGGGAACCTCGGTTCCCTTCACCTTCCTATGACAATAGATAATTGCATAGACCCTAGCCCCAGAGTGAAGCCTGCTGAGGGTGCCAAGGGGAGCGTCCGCCTGAGGCGGATGGCGGGGGTATGGGGATATCCCCCCAGCCTTCGAATTCCCCCAAGAGTAGGGAGCAGGGGGCTGAAAGAACTGTTTTCAAAAAGGGAATTCCACAAGGGGCGTCCGCCTGAGGCGGATTAGCGGGGGCTTGGGGGTGCCCTCCAACAACTCCTTCAGCCCCCTTCTCCTGCAGGAGAAGGGGGCTGATAAAGACTATTTTCGTAGCAATGACAGGTAAGGTTTCGCATCAGAGCATTCACGGATTACGGTCACAGTGACCTCTTCTCATCTTTGAATCTACAGCTTGAGTCAGGTATCTGGCCTGATACTGACCACCCTTCATGGGCTTTACAGAGGGGGGTTTTGGGTGGTAGTGCATCTAGATGCTGTACCTCTGATTGTGCTCATGAAATTGCTGACTTAACATAACATGGACACAACTCGACATGGCTTAAATGGCACCGGACTGCCTTAAACTCATGATTTGCTCCGGTGTAAGAGACAAGAAGGTACTGAGCACCTCATCGGTGTGCTCTCCTAGCTCCGGGCTGGGTCGGACAACCAGGCTGGGGGTGCGTGACATCTTGACAGGTGAGTTGATCACCCGCAGCCGTCCAGCCGTGGGATGGAACAGCTCCAATATCATCCGTCGGGCGGCTACCTGAGGGTCAGCGGCCACTTTATCTATGGTATTGACCGGGCCACACGGTATGGCCACTGCCTCAAGCTCGATTAGCCACTCCTGGGTGTTTTTTGTCTTGAAGGCTTGATTGAGGATAGGCTCCAGTTCCTTATAGTGTTGGGTGCGCAAATAGCCGTCGGCAAATCTGGGATCGTCCATGATATTCAGCCGCCCGATGGTGGCACAGAACAGGGACCATTGTTCCCCGGTGATAGCCACCACCACATAGCCGTCTCTGGTGGGGAAGGCCTGGAAAGGAGTGAAAACGGGGTGGCGGGTTCCCAATGGCCCTGGTATTTCGTCGGTGGCAAAGTAGCGGGCGAAAGCGTTCTCCAGAATAGCTACCTGGCAGTCCAGCATACCTATATCCACCATCTGCCCCCGGCCACTTCTGGAACGCTCCTGAAGCGCAGCCAGGACGCCAATGCATAGGTAAAGGCCGGCGGCGATGTCTCCCAAGGAGACGCCAGGCCTTATGGGGAGGCCACCCGGCTCTCCAGTGATACTCATAACACCACCCATCGCCTGGATGACCACATCCAGCGCTGGCTTTTGGGCGTAAGGCCCGTTCTGGCCAAATCCGGAGCAAGCAGCGTAGATGAGCTGCTGATTATGCTGCTGTAGCACCTCGTAATCCAGGCCAAGCCGCTTCATGGTGCCGGGGACAAAGTTTTCCACTACCACGTCAGCCTGCTGCGCCAGTTTCAAAAAGAGGTCTTTGCCTTGCGGGTGGGCCAGGTTCAGAGTAAGGCTCTTTTTGCCCCGGTTGAGGCTTATAAAGTAGGAACTCAGGCCGTCAATAAAGGGGCCGTTGCCCCGGGCGATGTCTCCCCGCCCTGGCTGTTCCACCTTGATAACCTCTGCTCCCAGATCACTCAGTATCGAGGTGGCGAAGGGACCGGCCAGCACCCATGTCAAGTCCAGAACCCTGATGCCTTGCAGCGGGCCGTTCATCATCGGCTCCTGGCTAGTTTTGCTTCATTCTAGCAGCATGGCGGGGGCAAAGCAACGAATTACTGTACAACTTGGGCATGTTGTGGGGCTATTGCCTTGCCAGGTTCTCTGGCGAAGGTTATAATTCCTAACGTCAGTAGGTTTTGACGGGCGGCTTTGTGTTCTCTTGCTATTGACTTGGTTGTTGAGGCTTAGTCTGGATGAAAGTTCAACAGTTGCACCCGTGGCAGGTGAGTGTGGCACAGGCCCAGGATATTCAGCGTAGACTGGCAGGCCAGGTCTCGCAGAAGAATGAACTGGGTACTCCCAGGCTCATTGCCGGGGTGGATATTTCGGCGGAAGGGAGCAGTGGCCAGGCCAGAGGAGCGGTGGTAGTGCTCAGCTATCCTGAACTGGAGATGGCTGAGGTCAGAGTGGCACTGGGGAGACCAGGGTTTCCCTATGTGCCGGGCTTGCTCTCCTTCAGAGAATCCCCCCTGGTTCTGGCCGCTTGTGAAAAGTTGTCGTTGTCCCCCGATCTGGTGATGGTTGATGGTCAGGGGATGGCTCATCCACGCCGCCTTGGCATAGCTTCACATCTGGGTCTGCTTCTGGACATACCCACTATCGGCTGTGCCAAGTCCCGTCTCTGGGGACAGCATGAAGCCGTGGGAGAAAAGGCTGGTTCGACAGCAGAGCTGGTGGACAAAGGAGAAATCATAGGCGCTGTGCTGCGCACTCAGGTTGGCAAGCTGCCTTTATATGTTTCAATAGGTCATAAGATAGACCTGTCAAACGCTGTCCAGTGGGTGCTGCGCTGTTGCCGTAGTCACAGACTGCCGGAGCCGTCGCGTCTGGCTCATATGGCAGCGGGTGGACACATTGAGGAGGGACTAAGAGAGGCAGCCGCACAGGCAGGTCAGGGCAGGTTACTCTAGCAAAGAAGGATAAAAAGGAGAACAAAGGTAAATGCAGGAAGAAAAGGGCCATATTGAGGAGCTTAGAGCCAGGATATCATCCATAATGGTGCGTCTTTGACTTACTAGGTAAGGAAAAGGAGATAGCCAAGCTGGAGCAGCAGGCAGCCCAACCTGCTTTTTGGCAGGACTCGCGGGGAGCCAAAAGCATAATGCGCCAAATAGCGGGCTACAAGCATACAGTTGAGACCTGGCGAGGGCTGGACGGGAAAGCGGCGGACCTGGCCGAGCTTATAGGACTAGCTCTGGAAGCTCCCGACCCTAAGCTGGAAACGGAAATCCGCTCTGAGGTGGCTGAACTGGCCTCTCGCCTGGAAGCGTTGGAGTTTCAGCTTGTTTTCAAGGGAGAGCATGACGACAGAAACGCCATCCTGGCTGTCCACGCCGGCGCCGGCGGCACTGAGTCTCAGGACTGGGCTGATATGCTGATGCGTATGTATCTGCGTTGGGCTGAGCGCTGGGGATACAAGGCTGAGGTGCTGGAGGTGTCCCCCGGAGAGGAGGCCGGCATAAAAAGCGTCCTGCTGGAGGTGGGAGGGGACTATGCCTACGGCTACCTCAGGGGAGAACACGGGGTGCATCGTCTGGTGCGCCTCTCTCCATTTGATGCTGACCACGCCCGCCATACTTCCTTTGCTCTGGTTGAGGTCTTGCCCGAAGCGGAAGCAGATGTAGATGTTACCATTGACCCTAAAGATTTGCATATTGATGTCTTCCGCTCCAGCGGACCAGGCGGCCAGCATATGCAGAAGACTTCGACTGCGGTCAGGATCACGCATCAACCTTCGGGGCTGGTGGTAACTTGCCAAAGCCAGCGCTCCCAGCACCAAAACAAGGAGTTGGCGATGAAAGTACTCCAGGCGCGACTCCTGGAAAGGGAGCTGGTCCGCAAGACTCAGGAGAGGGCACGTCTCAAAGGTGAGCGTATTGATGCTGGCTGGGGTAATCAGATACGCAGCTATGTGCTGCATCCCTATAAGATGGTCAAGGACCATCGCACTGGCTTCCAGACCGGCAATCCCGCTGCCGTGCTAGAGGGGGATCTGGACGACTTCATCAACGCTTATCTCCGTTCCCAGGTGGGTGAGGCTGAGGCATGAAATACATCTTGTTGCTCAGCCTGTTGCTCAGCCTAGTGCTGGTGCCGATCCCTGCTCTGGCTCAAACTGACATTGAGATAGTTAGCTCTAGCACACAAGCCGATTTCCCTAATACGTTGACCTTTAAGGTAGTGTCGCAAAGTGATTACCCTATTAAGGAAATCGTGCTACGTTATCAAGTGGAGCAAGTCAGTCAAGTAGCGGTGGTCAGCGAGGTGAACCTTAAGTTTACCCCTGGGGAGCGTGTCGAGGCCAGTTGGGTTTGGGACATGAGAAAAGCCAGTCTGCCTCCTGGGGCGATAATACATTACTCCTGGATAATCAAAGATGCGCAGGGTAGAACTCTCAGGAGTGATGCTACTAGCATAACTTTTGAGGATGACCGCTACTCTTGGCAAAACCTGACCGAGGGCAAGATAACTTTGCTCTGGTACAAGGGCAACCAGAATTTTGCCGAGGAATTGATGAAGGCTCTCCAGGACTCGTTGACCAGACTGGCTCAGAATACCGGGGCGGAGCTTGAGAAGCCGGTCAGATTTTATATCTACGAAAACACCGAGGTGTTACGCCAGGCACTCATCTTTCCTCAGGAATGGACAGGGGGCCAGGCCTTTCCGGATTATGGCATAGTGGTCATAGGTGTTCCACCGGACAGCGATGGACTTACCTGGGGCAAGCGGGCCTTGCCCCACGAGTTGTCTCATCTGCTGGTGCATCAGGTAACGTTTAGCCCCTACAGCAGTCCCCCAGCCTGGCTTGACGAGGGACTGGCCACCTATGCGGAGGGTGAGCTCCGCAGCGATATGAAACCGATACTTCAAAAGGCTATCTCCGGGGATACTCTTATCTCAGTGACTAGCTTGGCCAGCTCCTTTCCTGCTGACCCTACGCAAGCGTTGCTTTCCTATGCTGAAAGTGGAAGCATAGTAAGTTTTCTCATCAAAGAGTACGGTAGTGACAAGATGCTTGAGCTCTTGAAGAGCTTTGGTCAGGGAGATGACGCCAACGAAGCATTGAAGCAAGTATATGGTTTTGATATGAATGGGCTGGACGCCGGTTGGCGGGCTAGCCTGGGCTTGCCTCCCAGGCCGAGTACCACGGCTGCTCTATCACCGACTCAGGTTGTACCTTCGCCGACAGCTTCTCCCAAGACAAAATCAGGCGGAGGGTCATTTGGCTGCAATGGCTCGGCCAACTCGAGCAGCGCAGGCCGCTGGGTATGGGTGGGGCTGGGTGGTCTTTTGGCAGGGCTGGTCTTATTGAGCTGGCGAGGAAAGCGTTGATTTAGGAGTGACGTCATGAAGCGACTCTCGGCTTTCTTTCTGGTATCCTGGCTGGTAGCTGGCCTGTTGTTGGTGAGTTGTGGTGGCAATAATGCCGCGCCCACAGCCACTCCGATGTCCACTACGGTGGCGACAGCCTCACCAGGCTTCACCCTGTACCGCAATACCGATTACGGGTTCTCCATTACCTATCCTGAAGACTGGGTGAAGCAGGAGACGACCGGTCAAGGTCCTTTGGTGCGGGTCACCGCCCCAGCCCAGCAGCCGGTGGTGGCAGTGTCGTTGAACTATTCGTCTGAGGACAAATCGGTTGACCAGCAAGCAGCGTCGCTTATAGAACAACTCAAGCAGCAACTGAGCGAATTCGAGCTATCGACGCAGAAGCAAGTTAACCTTTCCAGCGGCACTCCCGCTTATGAAATGGTGTTCACCTGGAAGGAAACCAATGCCACCATCAAAGCAAAAACATTGCTGATCCTCCGGGGTTCTCAGGTCTTTGAGGTGGATGCCCTGAGTTCTGCCGCTAACTTTGATCAAAACAAAGATACCCTGGACAAGGTGCTTTATAGCTTTAATCTGGAAGAACCTAAGCCCTTTGGCATCTCTCGCCAGGAGTCATTGAGTCTATTTGATGTTGGCCCAAACACGCTTGACCCGGCGATATCGCGTGATTCTACCTCTCATTTATTTGTCAGCCAGATATTCAGTGGCCTTGTCACCCTGGATGAAAATCTGAAGGTGGTACCTGATATAGCCCAGAGCTGGGATAAGAGCGCCGATGGCAAAACCTACACCTTCCACCTGCGCACCGATGCCAAGTTTCATGATGGTCACCCCATCACTGCACAGGATTTCAAATACTCCTGGGAACGGGCGACTGACCCTGCAATCGGCTCGCAAACCGCTGAAACCTACCTGGGCGACATCGTAGGAGTCAAGCAGAAATTGGCTGGCCAGGCCAGCGAGATAAGCGGCGTCAGGGTTGTTGATGATCTCACTCTGGAGGTGACCATAGACTCCCCCAAAGTCTATTTCCTCTCTAAGCTGACCTATCCCACCGGCTTTGTAGTAGATAGGACCAATGTCGGATCAGGGGAAGAGTGGTGGCGTCACCCCAATGGCAGCGGTCCCTTTAAGCTCAAGGAGTGGAAGACGGATGAGCTGCTCATACTGGAGGCCAATGAAAATTATTATCGCCAACCACCTCAGGTGAAATATCTGGTCTTCCACCTCTGGGGTGGTGTGCCTATGGTGATGTACGAAACTGACGAGATAGATATGGCTGAAGTCTCCCTCAATGAAATCGAAAGGGTTAGCGACCCAGCCAGTACGCTGAATAAGGAACTGCGAATAACTCCTGTACTCGACTTGTCTTATATCGGCTTCAATACCACCAAGCCCCCCTTCGACGATGTTCTCATCCGGCGTGCCTTCAGCATGGCGCTAAATAAAGAGAGGTTGGTTTCCCAGTTGCTTAAGGGCATGGCTTTGCCGGCGCCGGGTATATTACCCCCAGGCATGCCTGGCTATGACGAGGGGTTGCAGGGTTTAGGCTATGACCCGGAGCAGGCCAAGCAGCTAATAGCGCAGTCCCACTATGGCAGTGTGGCCAATCTTCCACCCATCACTATAACCGTGCCCGGCCGGGGCGGTGATGTCTCCGATCTGATTTCTGCCATGATTGAGGACTGGAAACAGAACCTGGGTGTGGAGGTCTCGGTAAGACAACTTGAGCCAGAGACCTTCGACTACAGCATCAAGGAAGAAAAGGATGAGCTTTTTGTATCGGGCTGGATGGCCGATTATCCTGACCCCGAGAATTTCTTAGATGTGCTGTTCCATTCTCAGAGCCAGGCCAACGATGCAGAATACGCAAATTCTCAGGTGGACGCCTTGCTGGAGCAGGCTAGGGTAGAGCAGGATGAGACCAGCAGACTAGGGCTATACCGAGAGGCGGAGAGTTTGCTGGTTCAGGACGCTGCCTGCCTGCCCCTGTGGTTTGACCGCAGCTATGTGCTGATAAAGCCGTATGTTAAGGGTCTTGATGTTAACCCGATGGGGCTGCCCACCTTCTATAAGGCTAGTGTGGAATCACATTAGTGTGCAGTGCAGGAAAGAACTTTAGCTAAACTGTTATAGCTGCCCAAATAGCTCTTTCAGCCCCCTGTATCCCCCAATCTTGGGGGATACACCCAGACCTCTCACGCGGATGCCCCTTGTGGAATTCCCAATTTTATACCTGCATCTTATTGGCAGGACACTGGCGTTTGGTCAGCATCTTTTTGACAGTGATGCCGATCTCGGCTGGACTGGGAGCGATGCTGACGCCGACGGCGGCCAGGGCCTTTATCTTATCGCTGGCTGTGCCCGAACTGCCACTGATAATGGCCCCAGCGTGGCCCATGCGTCGCCCTGGTGGAGCAGTGGCACCAGCGATGAAGCCGGTCACCGGTTTGGTGAAGTGCTCTTTGATGAACTGGGCGGCCTCCTGCTCCATGGTGCCCCCGATCTCACCGATGAGCACCAATGCTTCCGTTTGTTTGTCCCGCTGAAACAGCTTGAGCACATCCACAAAGGTGGTGCCAGGCAAGGGGTCACCGCCGATGCCGATGCAGGTGGACTGTCCCAGTCCCAGCTCGGTGAGCTGAGCCACTGCCTCGTAGGTGAGGGTGCCGCTGCGGGATACTACCCCGATGTTGCCCGGTCGGTGAATATCTCCGGGCATGAGGCCCACCTTGCAATTATCTTTCGGTGAGATCAGTCCCGGGCAGTTGGGGCCGATGAGGCGGCAGCTTTTCCCCTTCAGATAGAGGTGCACCTTGACCATGTCTAAGACAGGTATGCCCTCGGTGATGCAGACAATCAGGGAGATGCCGGCGTCGGCTGTCTCTAGAATGGCCTCGGCGGCACCGGCGGGTGGCACGAAGATCATGCTGGTGTTGGCGCCGGTGGCCTGCACTGCCTGCTCCACCCCATTGAACACAGGCACACTATCAAAAGTGGTGCCTCCTTTTCCCGGGGTAACTCCGGCCACAACTTTGGTGCCATATTCCATACAACGGTGGGTGTGAAAGCTGCCCTCGCTGCCAGTTATGCCTTGAACCAGTAGTCTAGTTTTCTTACCTACCAGGATACTCATTATGCTCTACCTCCTTTGGCTGCAGCGACCAGCCGTGCTGCCTCTAGCAGGTCCTTGGCCGGGGTTATATGCAAACCGGACTGGGCTAAGATTTCCTTGCCTTCATCTACATTAGTGCCTCGCATCCGAACCACCACCGGCAGCGAGACTTCGCGCCGGGTTAAAGCAGTCACGATACCCCGAGCGGCCACATCGCATCTGAGAATGCCGCCGAAGATATTGATAAGCACTCTTTTTACCTTCGGGTCATCCAGTAGTATCCCCATGGCGGCAGCGATTTGCTCTTCAGTGGCACCACCGCCGACATCCAGGAAGTTGGCAGGCTGGGCACCCACCAGTTTGATGATGTCCATAGTGGCCATAGCCAGGCCAGCGCCGTTGACCATACAGCCCACATCGCCATCCAGCTTGATATACGAGACACCCTGCTTGTTGGCCTCTGTCTCCAAAGGCTCTTGCTGCTCTGGATCTGTCAGGGCAGCTACGTCGGAGTGGCGGAACAGGGCGCTATCGTCAAAGTTGAGCTTAGCATCAAGAGCCAGCAACTTGCCGTCGGTGGTAACCACCAATGGGTTGATCTCTGCCAGAGAGCAGTCTTTTGCTTGAAAGACCTGATAAAGGCCAGTCATAAAATTGACTGCTGGCTTGGTGAGGGCTTGCTCCAGGTTGAGGCCATAAGCTAGCTTGCGGCCCTGGAAAGCTTGGAAGCCCAGCAGCGGACTGATATGTGTCTTGAGTATCTTCTCGGGGTGGGTTTGAGCTACCTCCTCAATGTCCATACCACCTGCTTCGCTGGCCATCATGACAGGCAGTTGGGCGGAGTTGTCAATAACAATGCTCAGGTAAAGCTCACGCTGGATGTTGACTGCCTCTTCCACAAGCAGTTTGCTAACCTTGACCCCCTCGGCTGAGGTTTGGCGGCTCACTAGGCGGCTGCCCAGCATTTGCCTGGCCAGTTGTTCTGCCTCCTGGGGATTTTGGGCGGTCTTGATACCGCCTGCCTTGCCCCGGCCCCCGGCATAGACCTGCACCTTGAGCACCACTTTGCCGCCCAGTTCAGCAGCCACCTGACTGGCCTGAACGGGGCTATCCACCACCTTTCCACGGGGCACAGGGATGCCGAATTGCGCTAGTATCGCCTTGGCCTGATATTCGTGGATTTTCATATCTCTCCTTTTAGATACTGATGCGGAGGGGGTGGGATTCGAACCCACGAGGCTTTCGCCTAGCGGTTTTCAAGACCGTCTCCTTAAACCACTCGGACACCCCTCCCTCCAAAGTGATTATGATATCTTAAGGCAGGACAGCCGTCAACCAAGCGCATGTGCTACAGACCCAGGGTTTTTTCAATCTCCTCGCGCCAATCCGGCAGCTTGTGGGCTAAGGCACTGACCAGCCCGAAGCAGCCGCTGAGCATCATGTCTCCGTGGGGGACGGCAAAGTGGGGTTTGAGGGAGGAGCTACGCATCAAACGACGCCTGGGACCGGTAACTGCCAAGAAAGGCAGACTATCCTCAGGGCTCAGAATAAAGCAGCCGTGGCCGCCGTTAGAAAAAATCTCCTCCTGGCTAAGTTGGCCCCGGCACAGCCTGACAATAAAGTCATCCAGTTGCTCCGTGTCCAGGGCTCCAGTGTGGTGTTCAAACAGTCCCATAATGTGCTCCTGGCGCAGGTGAAAGGCCAGGGTGTGGAAATTGCCTATGTTGACTACTATAGCACGGGGCTGCTCTCGCACCGCCATGTCCTCCAGAGCACCTAAAGCGGCCGCTGGCCCGGTATCCAGGAGCAGCAGAGGCACATCCAGAGTCAGACTTTTTGCTACTGCCAGCATTCTGGTCAAATGGGGAGGCACTTCCTTGGCCAGATAAGCGAAGGTGAAGAGGCTGTTATTAGCTTCCACGCTGCGGTGCAGGTGTTGGAAGCGGAACAGGCGGTCGCTCATATTGGGTGGGGCAGCGCCGTGATCTTGGACTGCCACAGCCACGCCGTCCAGCCTCATTTCCACTCCTACTGCTTCCAGAGTCTTGCTTATTTTGCTAAGGTCAAGGTCTCGGGTGTCAATATGCTCGGCGTTTTTGTGGCGTCTGGCCTCGTCTGCGGAGATCAAGGTGACTCCCCAACTGGCCACCTCTTGCAGATCGTCGTTGAAGGTGGTGGCAGCTTCGGGGGTGGCGAAGGCCTGCAAGCCAGCCCTAAGGTGCTTTTTAAGGGCTGAGGTAGAGGGGCCGCCGCCCATGTTCACGCCGGTAAAAAGCAACGGTTTCCGAAGGGCGGTGGCCTTCTGAATACGCCGGGCTACCAGTGTGGTGGGGGAAGGCAGCACCATCTTGATGCAGTTTTCTATGGTGGTGGAAGTATCCAGGAGCAATATGTCCTGGGTGCCTCCTCCGATATCAATGGCCAGCAGTTGTGTCATATGGGCGGATTTACCTATATCTCTAGGAACTCTCGAAGTAATCCTCGTCCAGAGCCTGACGGGCAACGCCTGATTCCATGGCAGCTCTGGCCACCGCCCGACTTACCGCCCGGTGCACCTTAAGATCAAGGATAGAGGGCATAAGCTCATGTTCCGGTGTTTGCTGGGAGATCGCCAGCGCAGCGGCCACCAGCATTTGCTCGTTGATGCGGGGGGCCCTGGCATCCAGCGTACCTCTCCAGATGCCAGGAAAGCCCAGTAGATTGTTGACTGATTTGCCGTCGGCGGCTAGGGCCGCGCCACTCTTCAGAGCCACCGCTGGCTCGATCTCAGGCTCAGGGTTGGTAAGGGCCAGGATCACCTGGCCGCGGCGCACAGATTCCGGAGCAATCAACCCCTTGACTCCGCTGCAGCCAACTACAATGTCGGCTTTCTTCATGATTTCGGGCAGATTTGATGCGATACCACCCCGAGCTTCGTGGCGTCTCAGGCTGCCCTCGCTGCGGGCTGTGCCCATTACCGGGTTGCCGGTGAATTTGAACAACATTTCAGCTATGACCAGGCCTGCTGCCCCAAGTCCTATCTGGCCGATCACTGCCTTTTTGATGTCAATGCCTGCGATCTTGCAGGCGTTTAGCACTGCTGCCAGGGTGACTACGGAAGTTCCCTGCTGGTCATCATGCATCATCGGGATGTCCAGATCATCGCGCAGACGGGCATAGATGTCAAAACAACGGGGAGAAGCTATATCTTCAAGCTGGATTCCGCCAAAGGTGGATGAGATATGCTTTATGGTGTTCACGATCTCTTCGGTATCGGTGGTACTCAATAGGATGGGAATACCACTGACGCCGGCTAGCTGCTGTAGCAGGGCAGCCTTGCCCTCCATAACGGGCATTCCGGCCACTGGCCCGATGTCGCCTAAGCCCAGCACACGTGTCCCATCGGTCACGATAGCTACCGAGTTGGATATAGAGGTATAAGTATGTTTCAGGGAAGGGTCTCTCTGTATCCGGCGGCAAACGTCAGCCACCCCCGGGGTGTAGACCTTCCGTAGCACAGCGAGTGAGTCTACCTTAACCGTGCTGACCACCTTGATTTTGCCGCCCTGGTGCAACTCCAGAACCTCGTCTCTGACTTCGAGGATGGCAACCCCCGGAAGTTTAGCGATGGATTGCATTATAAGATTCAGGTGCTCTTCATCGTCAACGAAAACATCGAAGTCTCTGACCACATGTTTATGTCCCAGACTGACGGTTCTGATGTTGCCTATATTGCCTCCGGCGTTACCCACGGCACTGGCCAGCTTGCCTAGAACCCCAGGCAAATTATCGTTCTTGAAGCGCAAAGTGCGCATTAGTTGATATTTTGGTTGTTCCATCAAAACTCCTGTTTGAGTCCGTTAGTGCAAGCGCTCTGAGTTTCTTATATTATACACCATACACCATCCAATTGAGCTTCTTCAGTAGCATGACATATTGACATAGCGACATACATATGTTAGTCTGGTTGAGGAGGTGGTGATCTATGGCTACAGCGCTGAAACGCACCACGATCTTTCTGACTGAAGAGCAGCACGAGACACTGCGCCGCCTGGCTTTTGAGCAGCGGACCTCTATGGCCAAGCTTCTGCGGGATGCCGCTCTGGAGATAATTGAAGATGAGGAGGACATTCGGGAGGGGCTGAAGGCATTGGCTGACGAAAAAGGCACGGTAACTTGGGAGCAGTATCAGCGAAACAGGCGGGAGCGCCAGGGTGAGCTATGAAGTCAGGCTTAGGCGGGCTGCCCAGAAGGGGTTGGATGCTCTCTCAGAACGAGACTACGCGAAGGCGGCTGCAGCCATTACTGCCCTGGGAGAGAACCCCCGACCGCGCAGAGTTAAGAAGTTAGCAGACAGTGGCCTGTGGCGTGTCCGGGTGGGACAGTGCCGCATAGTCTATGCCATAGACGATAAATCCCAAACGGTCATTATTGTAAGGGTGGCAAGGCGGAAGGAGGATACGTACAGAGGGGTGTAGACTGTTTTCAGCGGTAGCATACTAGACGGCTGTCTTGGCTCGCTGGCGCAGACGCTCTAGAATCCACATCCGGGCGAGGGTGGTCGGGCCGATGCCAAGCTCATGAGCTTCCTTTCTTAGCTCCTCCCACTTTTCTGCTGATAGCCGCATTGGTATTACCTTATCCAGTGGTTTCTTGACTTCTGCCTGGACTACCTCGTCGGTTTCATCCCAGGCATCTCCTTGCTCAATGCGTTCTATTTCCTTATCTAGATTTGCCATTTTACTTGTCTCCCATCACCTTGGTATAAAGCCGCCTTTCACTGCTGGTCATCTCCCTTGCGGTAACCACTCTCCAGCTACCCCAACCCAGGTTTACCAACACCACCAGAACATAACGTCCAGCTTCAGTTCAACTAAAGACCTTGTATAGACCTTCTCTATCTCTTCTAATATGTCGCTTGTCCGAAAGACAGGCCTCTTCAACCTCAGTAAAGGAGATGTGATGCTTCGCCTCAATCTTATCCAGAATATGGTCGTCTATTTCCAGAGATTCTATGCGAAGCAATAGCCTTCTCCATCCACAAGTGTATACAAAATGTATACCGTTGTCAAGTGTTCAACACTATAGTGAGGGTGGCAAGGCGGAAGGAGGATAGCTATAAAAGGGTGTAGGCTGGGCAGCTAGGGTGACCGCACAGTGGTTTCTTCCTGCTCAACTGTAGGTGCTAAATCTTCTACACTATGAGACGATTGTACTCTGCGGCGGGGCTTCCATTTCTGCCATATTTCTGGAATATTCAGTTTTGGAATTTCATCTCGGAGACGAGAGAGCGCTTTTGGGCTATATCTTTTGTGGCGCGATGATCCTATTCGAAATTCTTTAAAATACTCTGGATCATCTTGTAGACCAAGGTGCTTGATGACGGCTAATGCTATGTGAGGTCCGAGGCCTAGATGCTTAGCTAGATCACGCAAACCTAAGTTATAGTATCCTAGCTCATCAACTCTTTTTACCGCTATCATTGCTGCCGGGTCTTCACCTTCTTGAACAACTCTCACTGGAAAGCCGTCGGCCTTGCTAATACGGATGCTGAACTTCATGGCTGAACCTTCGGTATCCATTTTTAAGCTGGCTACTGCCGGAAATAGGGTATTCCAATCCTGTCCTGTCCGGATTCCATTAATCAGTCGTTTTACCTGACCCTCTCCAGGCTGACTATTGCTACCATCAGCTACATTTTCTATAATCGCCAGCGCTCGTACCCGAGCCTTAGCCTCTGTACCACGTCGCATCCTATCAGTAAGTAAATTCTGAATTTGATGAAATTCCCTGTCCATCAACACGACTAAATCGCTTGGTAGCTCTGTAGAAATGGGCAGCACACGGCCTGGCATAAAGTCTCCTAACTCCTTTTGAAATACTTCCCGAAGAATATCTGCGAATACGGTAACCCCTGCTTGTGTGTAAATGTAAAGCATTTGCTCCGGTAGTTTGATAATATAGTGGTAGGCCCCATCTCGAAGCCCATTGAGAGTACGAATTGTCAACGCCTGTGTTTCAGTCAGACACTTCACCTGTGCATCACTTAGACATTTACGGATGCAAGGGTCGAAACCAATCGTTTGTGTAGCTCTGCGCTCTCTAATGGTTGCTCCTTTATGAACGATGGCACTCTTTAGAAGCATTTCAAAGCTGTGATCCAGCAACATAAGCACAGCTTCTGTTCTTCCTCTGTCCCAGGGGCGGTTAAAGTGCTCGATAGCAAGGAGCAATGAATCAATAGCGCGATTGAGTAGTAGCCGTGCCTCTTTCTTCATTTTCCACCCAACTTATGTAGCGTAGGTCTGATTCAGTCCACCACGCCATCACCGCGTCAGCCCCTGTCCCTCTACCCAATTACCTCTAACCCACCCATAAACCGCCGCAGTGCCTCGGGGACGAGCACGGAGCCATCGGCTTGCTGGTAGTTCTCCAGGACTGAGATTAGCACACGGGGGAGGGCCAGACCGGAGCCGTTGAGGGTGTGGGGGAACTGTGGTTTGGCGTCTGGCTCGGGGCGGTAGCGGATGTTGGCGCGGCGGGACTGGAAATCGCCGCAGTCGGAGCAGGAGCTGACCTCCAGCCACTCCTCACAACCGGGCGCCCACATTTCTATGTCGTAGGACTTCATAGAGGCAAAGCCTATGTCGGCGGTACAGAGCTGAACCACGCGGTGGGGTATCTCCAGCCGGCGGGCTACCTCCTGGGCGTTGTCCACCATCTTCTCCAACTCCTCCAGGGAGGTTGCGGGTGTGGTGTACTTGTAAAGCTCTACCTTGTCGAACTGGTGGCCACGCTTGATGCCGCGCACATCTTTGCCTGCCGACATCTTCTCACGGCGGAAGCAAGCGGTATAGGCCACGTAATAAAGGGGGAGTGTGCCCGGCTCAAGGATTTCGTCGCGGTGCAAATTGGTCAGGGGAACCTCGGCGGTGGGCACCCACCAGTAGTCTTCCTCGGCATCGTGATAGAGATTGTCAGCAAACTTAGGCAGGTTGCCTGAGCCTACCAGGCACTCGCGCTTCACCATGTAGGGGGGATATATCTCGGTATAGCCATGCTGCGAGACGTGCAGGTCCAGCATGAAGGCGATAAGCGCCCGCTGCAATTGAGCGCCCAGGCCACGCAGCACATAGAACCGTGAGCCGGAGAGCTTGGCCCCACGCTCAAAATCGATGATGCCCAGACTCTCCCCCAGCTCCCAGTGGGGGTGGGGTGTAAAGTCGAACTTTCGCTGGCTGCCCCAGGTGCGCACGGTGATGTTGTCGCCTGAGTCCTTACCTTGGGGTACAGATTGGTGAGGAATATTGGGCATCAGGAGCAGCAGGTCGTTGAGCTTAGCTGCCAACTGGCTTTCTTCTGTTTCCAGAGCCTTGATGCGGTCGCCCACCTGGCGCATCTCAGCGATAACCTCAGGGGGTTTTTGTTTCATTTGAGACAGCTTCTTGCTCACCTCATTGCGCTTGGCGCGCAGACCCTCCGCCTCGCCGAGCAGACGGCGCCGCTCATGGTCAAGACGCAGGATTTCGTCCAGCGGTGCGCTGTCTTGGCGTTTCTCCAACGCCTGGCGCACTGCCTCTGGATTCTCCCGGATAAATTTCAAATCAAGCATGGACTCACTCAGTCCTGGACTTAAGCTGCGGGAAGAGGATGACTTCCCGTATGGACTGCTGGTCGGTGAGCAGCATTACCAGACGGTCAATGCCTACCCCCAGGCCTCCGGTTGGAGGCATGCCATAGCGCATGGCCTGGAGGAAATCATCGTCCACTCTTTCCAAATCCAGCTCCTCCGACCTTTGGCCGACGCGTTCTGTCAACACTTCAAGCTCGGTGAAACGAGCCTCCTGGTCAAGGGGGTCATTTAGCTCTGTGAATGAGTTGGCGACCTCCATCCCTGCTACGAAGGCCTCAAAGCGTTCCACATACCTGGGGTCGTCAGGTTTGCGCTTGGCCAGAGGCGACATCTCCACCGGATAGTCGAGCAGGAAAGTGGGCTGGAACAAACGAGGCTCCACAAAGTCGGAAAGGAGCTTGTCAATGAGCTTGCCCCGTCCCTCGCGCTCGTCCACCGCTATGCCTGATTGCCTCATCTTCTGCCGCAGGGACTCCTCGTCAGGGTAGTCCTCAAAGTCAATGCCACTGTAGCTCTTTATGGCCTCTCTGAGGCTGAGGCGGGGCCAGGGTGGGGCGAACTCTATTTCCTTGCCTGCGTAGGGCATTTTGGTCTGCCCGCTTACCTCGCGGGCAATATGGCAAAACATATCCTCAACCATAGCCATGACGGCGTTGTAATCCACATAGGCCTCATAGCTCTCCAGCATGGTGAACTCAGGATTATGATGAGTGGAGATGCCCTCATTGCGGAAGATGCGCCCAATCTCATAGACCTTGTCAAAACCACCTATAATCAGCCGTTTGAGATATAGCTCGGTGGCGATGCGAAGAAAAAGCTCCTGCTCCAGGGTATTATGATATGTCCTGAAAGGGCGGGCAGTGGCCCCGGAGGCCACCGGCAGCAGCACTGGAGTCTCCACTTCGACAAAGCCGCGCTGGTCAAGAAAGCGCCGCATAGCGCTTATGATGCGGCTGCGAGTCTCAAAGCGGGCTTTGACCTCTGGGTTTGAGATAAGGTCAAGGTAACGTTGTCGGTAGCGTTTTTCTGAATCTACCAGGCCATGCCATTTTTCGGGCAGCGGTTCCAGTGACTTGGCCAGTAGGGTGAACTCGGTGCATTTGAGGGTGACCTCTCCGGTGTGGGTGCGGAAAAGGGAGCCGCCAACACCGATGAAATCGCCGATGTCCAGCTCTTGCAGCAGGTTATATTTATCGGGGCCCAGGTTATCCTGACGGAAATAAACCTGAATCTTGCCTGAGCCGTCGCGGATATCAGCGAAAGTGGCCTTACCCATACGCCGATGAGACATAATACGGCCGGTCAGATGCAATGTTTCTGCAGGGGACTGAGCCTTCTCCTGGCTCTGGAAAAGATCGAGAGCCTGGGCTATGGTATGACTGCGCTGACACCGGGGTGGATATGGGTTGATAGCCTGGTTGCGGAGTTTCTCCAGTTTGTCCAGACGCTGCTGGGTGATCTTTTCAAGTCTGGGGGACATGGTTCAGCTTATCTGGACGACGCGCAGGCGGCGTGCCCCTGCCGGAGTCCGCACTTCTACTTTTTCACCCACTTTTTTGCCCATAAGGGCCAGCCCCACCGGCGACTGGTTGGAGATTTTGCCTTGCTTGGGGTCGGCCTCAGCACTGCCCACGATCAAAAAGTGTTCCTCCTGGCCTTTGGGGTCGCGCACTACTACCTTGGAACCGAGCTTTACTTGACCTGGAGGTGTGGTTTCCTCCTTGATGATGACAGCGTTTTGGAGCATCTTCTCCAGAGTAAGAATACGTCCTTCCACGAAGGCCAGTTCGTTCTTGGCCTCTTCGTATTCGGCGTTGTCGTCGGTGCTGCCTGACTCCTTGGCCTGGTGTATCCTATCGGCGACCTGCTGACGCCGCACTGTGCGCAGATGCTCCAGCTCAGCTTCTAGTTTAGCCAGGCCCTGGGGAGTAAGGTAAATCTCTTTGGAAGTCATCGCTGCCCCCCACCTTAAGGCACTATTATAAATTATCTTATTCCGCTTGTAAAGGTCAAAAAAGCCTAATCGAGAGGTGGGGGAAAGACCTAAATCAACCCTCCGAATCCCCCAATCTGGGAGAAGCAGGTGGTGATTCATGGAATGTGTCCGCCAGTGCGGTGCACCAAGACCAGCGATTCCACTTTTAGCTAGTTTCATCCATTAGACATCAGCCATGCCCGGTTGGTTGGGCGGATACCTCATCCCCCTGGGCCCCCTTTATCCCCCAATCTTGGGGAATATTGAAGCTGGGGGATACCCCCATCCGCCTGCGGCAGACCACCAGGAGGTTTCCTGGACCTCTTTTTCGGCAGTCTATTAAGGAAACAGACATCTAACTCAAGTTGCACATTCAGAAGCAAGAATAGGTCACCGTGACAATAAAGGCTTGAAAAAGGATGGGTAACAGCATAGAATAACAGAACTAATGTTCTTATGCCTGGATACAAGTTGGAGATGTCTTCGTTGAATGCAGGCCAATCCGAAAGGCCCAGGTCATTATCAGTAACTGACCTCGACAATGAAAGACTGGCCAAGAAGTACTGCCCGCTTTGGGTACTTTTCCCCGAAATCGAGGATGCTAGTCAGCGTAAAAAGCATCATCGCTCCGGTCATAGCCCGGGCAGTGTTCCACCTTTGGACCAGGATTACCACCCCAGAGACATACGTCTGATACTAGACAATGCTCGCTTACCAGCAACCGGAGTCTTCAAAAATTTGCGGTACTTGGGAATAAGGAGGAGAAAACCATCGCGGGAACAGCTACTGGATGCGATGGGCAAAAACGAAATCAAGCATATACACCTCATAGACGAAAAGGGCCCAAAGGATGTTGACAAGTTCTGGCACATCTATGCGGGGATCCGCAACAAGGACGACAATCCAGAATACCGCAGGAAAGCCTACGCCCGGGTAATTAGAGGCTCTGGGCGGTTTGACAACCATATTTCCATCCAATACTGGCTGGCTTACTTCTTTAATGACTTTGCTAACGTTCATGAGATGGACTGGGAGATGGTATCAGTTATACTGAAGGTAGCTGGCTCAACAGAGGAACCGATCGCTTGCGCTTACAATGCTCACATAGGGTCTTTCAGAAAGCCCTGGGAGAATGTTCTCAAGGTTGACGATGCGGGAAACAAGAATCCTCAAGGGCTGCACGCCGTGGCCTATATTGCGAACGGCTCCCATGCGTCCTATTTCTCCGACTACCCTTCCTCTTTCAACGTAGCTGAAGGATTTCTGAAACCCGTATTGAAATCGGCAATCGGGATAACCAACGTAGGAGCAGGGTTAGGCTTTACGGACTATGTTCCTGGATTTGAAGACAAACAAACGGTAAGATGCTTTCCGGATGTGGCAGTAATACCTGAACCCGACAAAAATGGAGGGTGGTCCGGAGAATGGAGATGGTTGAACTTCAAGGGTAAATGGGGGTCACCAGCAGTACTGTCCCTCCAACAGCGTTTGATAGCCAAGATTCCGTTGGCTGGCAAATTAGTCAATCTTTTCGAAAGGCCAATGCAGGACGGCGGCCCCCTGGGGCCAAATGTAGGGCACGGATCGTGCTGGGACAAACCATTTGAGTGGGTCAATATAGAATGCCTGGACGCCGAGGATGTCACAGACTGGCACTGGTTATGAAAATGTTATTAACAGGAGACAGCCTGATATTCAGATCGGGATACCGCTTTGATATGATGCTCGCTAATCCACTTTCGGCAAGAAGCCAGCATCACGATATCCAACGGCAGTGATTTTGCACCCGCTCGCTTTTTGAGGCGGATGGGATGTGATGCTCCTTGTTTCTATCTTTTCTTGGGTTCACCCCAAGCGGTGGAGTTTGCAGGTGACAGCGTCCCAGCGCTCAGCCATTCAGTGCTCAGCCTCTGCCTGGTTTGCGTTAGCCTTGTGCTGACATCGCCAGTGATATTCCTCATGACTGCGTATCCCATATGAGCATCCTGGTCAAACAGATCTAGCAACCCCGAGCCCTTGATATAGATTTCCTGCCCAGCTTCCACACATTCGGCGGAGGCAGTATAGGTATAGGGTACTACTAAGGCAGACCACCCCAAAAGCTCTCCTGCCTCTGCTCGGTGAACTATGACATTCCTATTCCACGGCTCTCGAACCCAGATCATGATATCCACCTTGCCACTGCGGCAAAGATGTACATCCGTCGCCCTAGTCCCCTCCGCAAAAATACGCTCGCCTTGTTTTAAGCTCCGTTCCTTACAAAGCTCCGCTATTTTATCCAACTCGCTATCAACTAGACCTTTGAAGAGTCCAAACCCCTTCAGAACTTGTGCATCGACCATCTCTTACCTCCTATTTCTCTTCCTTCTTTATGGTTCCACTTCAGGCACTCGAGATGCTATACCCCTTCAGGCACCAGGGCGGGTGAGTCAAGATAGAAACTTACAGCAGCCGGTGCTCTTAGAAGCGGCTCTATCTTCGATAGAATCTCACGCCGCTCAGCGTTCCTCTCCCAGGCTCTCCAATCCTTGAGGCTCCGCCACTTGCTGATGACCAGATGAGTACCACTCCTGTTGGTGGAAAACAGAGTCTCCCCAGATATATAACCCGGCTGGAGCACCGCCTTAGATCGAAGTCGTCTCAGCAGATCAAAGACCTCCTCTTGCTTCTCTGCCTCCATATCACGCTGAACAAGAACTGTGACAGCCACCGCCATGCCCTCCTTTCACCAATGTTGCAGACCCTAAATCAGTCGAACATCCTCTTGATGCCTCTGCCAAAACACAAGGGCAGCCCAGCCATTCCTAGCTGAAGCTGCCCTTCAAATACCTTTACATATCCCCCACCCCCCATGCCTTCATCAATCGAACAATTTATTATATCACAAGAATGCATGCAGATACGAGGTTAAGTTGTAAACATTTATAAACATTTCATAAAGATTGCTATGAAACCAGCTCTTTCACCCCCCTTTGCCCCCAATCTTGGTAGGAAAGGGCACTAACCAGCATGCAAGATTACTAATCAACTCCACGGCATACCCTGGCACGGGGTAGCATCATCAGGTATAATGGTCACACAGGCAGCGGACACTAGCAGACACAGCAACACAGTGCGGGATGTATCCCGTTAATCCAGAATGAAATGTTTTACACTATTTTCTCCACTCCTTTGGGCTGGATGGGGCTGCTGGGCTCACCAGCCGGACTGAGACGGGTGGTATTGCCACAGACTACGCCTCAGGCTGTGCACCATCTTATAAGCCAGACGGAGGCCACACTCAATGAGTCCTTCTTCAGCGACCTGCCTCAACGAATCAATAAATACCTCTCTGGTGAGCCGCTTATCTTCAACGAGGCTCTGGACATCAGGGACGCCACCCCTTTCCAGCAACGAGTGTGGCAGGCGGCCTGCAACATCCATTATGGCCAGACTAGGAGCTATCATTGGCTAGCCTGCCAAGTGGGCAACCCCAAAGCGGCAAGAGCAGTTGGACAAGCCCTGGCCACCAATCCACTGCCCATTATAGTTCCCTGTCACCGGGTAATCACCAGTCAGGGTAAATTAGGGGGGTTTGCCGGTGGCTTGGCCTTAAAACGTCATCTGCTCAAGCTAGAGCATAATCAGCGAGTTCTGTAGGCACCAATACCTAATCAGACTGAGGAATTGTTTCCATTGGAATTCGAAGTCTTCAACTCGTCCTGTTCAACCAAGCTGGCCAGTTGCTGACGTAACTCAGGACAGTAATCAGTATTTAACTCGGGCCACTCCAGACATACTACACCTTCACCACCTATAATCCTGAGGCGTACCTTGTCCTGACCAGGGTATTTTTTCAGAGTGCTAACTATTTGCTTCAGACGGGCTATATCGCCAGATTGGTCATCGCTCTGGCGCAAGCTGAGCACAACCTGTCGTTTGACACTCTTTGCCTTCACCTCCGGCAAAGGAGCCTCTTCCTGAGGCTGAGTCGTCCCAGGTTGATACTGGCGTGCTTCCTGACAAACAAGCTGCACTCGCTCCTCCCTGAGCTTGACAATACCCCTCATCAGAATAATATTACCCTGTTTCCAAAGCTCTTCGTTCCGCCGGTAAACCTCCGGCCAGGCGGTCACCTCAATAGTACCATCGATATCCTCCAGCACACCGCTGACAAATGAGCGACTATCCTTGGTGGTAAGCTGCCTCACCGAGGCCAGCATACCCGCCACCACAACCGTCTGCCCTTTCAACTCAGCATCTATCTGGCCACAAAGTACAATGGGGTATCTTTTTTTGAGATCCAGCAACACCTGGCTTAGCGGGTGCTGCGAGAAATAAACGCCCATCAGCTCTCGTTCTCGGTCTAGCTTCTCTTTTAACGAGATATCCACATGGCCCAGTTCCAAGCTGGGCAGAGGAACAGGAGTGCTCTGACCCCAGAGGTCAAACATGGTAGCCTGACCACTATCTTTTAACCGCTGCTGCTGCTGAGACAAGGCTAAAATTCGGTCCACATTGGCCAACAGGGCACCACGGTCTCCCAAAGAATCACACGCTCCAGCTTCTATCAAGCTCTCCAGCACACGTTTATTGACACCACGCAGGTCAACCCGGCGGCATAAATCTTCAATGGAGCGAAAAGCTCCCTCCTGGCGACAAGCTTCCCAAAATGGCTCTACAACAGATGCACCCACATTCTTAATAGCAGCCAGCCCGAAGCGGATGGCCGCTTGGCCATCCTTGGTCTGTTCGATGGCAAAATTTGGCTGACTGTGGTTTATATCAGGGGGCAACACTTTTATACCCAGACGCTGGCATTCGGTGATGGCCGAGCGGACTTTCTCCACCACACCGGAGTGGACAATGAGAAAAGCGGTCATATACTCAACAGAATAATTGGCCTTAAGGTAAGCCGTCTGGTAGGCAATCATGGCGTAGCTTACGCTATGAGCTTTGTTAAAAGCATAACCGGCAAATGGCTCGATAAGATGGAAGACCTGCTCAGCCAGGTCTTTATCAAAACCTTTTTGTTCAGCTCCTGCAATGAAATTCTGGTGCTCCTTTTTCATCACCTCAGCGATCTTTTTACCCATGGCCTTGCGGAAGATGTCAGCCCGGCCCAGGCTATAGCCGGCAAACGCCCTCACAATCAGAAGCACCTGGTCTTGATAGACTATTACACCATAGGTCTCCTCCAGAATTTCGGTGAGAGCGGGGTGGGGATAGGTAATCGGTTCCAGACCGTGCTTGGCCTTGATAAAAGTGGGGATATGTTCCATAGGACCAGGGCGGTAGAGTGCCACCATAGCGGCAATGTCACTGAAAACAGAGGGCTTAAGCTCCTTGATATAGCGACGCATGCCCACGCTTTCCAGTTGGAACACTCCGCTGGTCTCCCCGGAAGCCAATAGCTCAAAAGTCTTGGCGTCATCCAGAGGCAGGCGATGGAGGTCAAGGTCAACTCCCCTGGTCTGGGAGATAAGCTCTGTAGCTTTCTTGAGGATGGTGAGGTTAGCCAGCCCCAGGAAGTCCATCTTAAGCAGTCCGATGCGGGCTATGTTCTCCATAGAGAACTGTGTCACCAAGGTTGACTGGTCACCGCCCTTGCTCATCCGTTGCAAGGGCACATAGTTCATCAGTGGCTCCTTAGAGATAACCACCCCTGCAGCATGGGTGCTGGCATGCCTGGCGACGCCCTCTAATCGGCGGCTGCTATCAACAAGCTGACGCACTGCATCATCCTGCTCGTAGATGCTCTTCAACTCCGCCGTTTCGTTCAGAGCCTTTTCCAGGGTCATGTGCGGAGCAAAGGGCACCAGTCTGGCCACTCTGTCCACATCACCGTAGCTCATGCCCAGGGCACGGCCTACATCCCTGATAGCAGCCCTGGCCCCCAGAGTCCCGAAGGTTATAATCTGAGCCACATGATCCGGGCCATATTTCTGGGTGGCATAGGCAATAACCTCGTCACGGCGGTCATCCTGGAAATCCAGGTCTATATCCGGCATTTCCAGGCGCTCCAGATTCAGGAAACGCTCAAAGACCAGCCGATGGGACAGCGGATCGCTCTCAGTTATGCCCAGACAGTAGAGCACTATACTACCGGCGGCGCTCCCTCTTACCCCAAACAGAATGCTCTGCTGGCGGGCGAAGCGTATCAAGTCCCACACCACCAGGAAATAATCGGCGAAGCGGGTGTGTTTGATAACCTCCAGCTCGTAGGCCAGCCGCTGCTCAACCTCGGCGCTCGGTTGGGGGTAGCAACGGGGCAGCCCCTGGCGACACAATTCAGCCAGATAATCATCGGCTGTCTTGTCCGGGGGTATATCTATCTTGGGCAGATGTAGCCGTCCAAACTCCAATTCCAGACGGCATTTCTCAGCGATGGCTTCAGCGTTGGCCAGTGCCTGCGGTAGGTCGTGGAATAGCTCAGCCATCTCAGCAGGGCTTTTCAGGTAAAAATAGTCCCCCGCCATCTTTAGCCTTTTCTCGTCATAGATCGAGGTGTTAGTCTGAATGCAGAGCATTAGCTCCTGGGCAGGGGCATCTTCTCTGTGTATATAATGTACATCGCTGGTGGCCACCAAAGGTATGTCCAGCGTTTGCCCCAGTGCCACAAGCTGAGGGTTTACCTGCTCAAGCTCAGGTATGGGGTGGCGCTGTATTTCCAGATAGAAATCGCCGAAAACCTTCTTATACCACAGGGCTGCCTGCTTTGCATCCTGGCTGCGCCCCTCCAGTAGCAAGCGAGGCACCTCACCCTGGAGACAGGCAGATAAGGCGATAAGGCCGTCATGGTGCTGGGCCAGCAATTCTTTATCCACCCTGGGCTTATAGAAAAAGCCCTCCAGGTTTGCCTTGGTGACCAGTTGAATTAAATTCTGATAACCAGTCTTGTCCTTAGCTAGAAGGATCAGGTGCGAAGTGTTTCTATCACTGGAGTTGCGGCCCTGGCGGCTGCCTGGTGCCACATATATCTCACAGCCGATAATCGGATTGAGTTTTGCCTCTCTGGCTGCCTGATAGAAGTCAATGACCCCGTGCATGTTTCCATGGTCAGTGATAGCCAGACTGGACATGCCCAATTCCCTGGCCCGGGCCACCAGGTCAGGGATACGGCACATGCCATCCAACAGGCTATACTCAGTATGTACATGAAGGTGGCTGAACATCAAGCCTCACAAAGGCTGTGGCTGGAGCTATTATACTCGCCATCCCCGCTGGGGACAAGATAGTTTGACAAAAAAAGACCAGCCAGTTAAACTGCCCATTACTGAGATGTCCCGTTCTGCCAGATGAAATATAGAGGAGGCGTTCACCATGGGAGAAATGGATGGAAAAGTGGCTCTGGTCACAGGAGCTGCCTCAGGGATCAGGCGAGCCACCGCACTCCTGTTTGCCGAGAAAGGTGCCAAGGTTGTCATTGCCGATATTGCCCCGGAAGGTGGTCAGGAGACCGTCAGGCTGATCGAAAAAGCAGGTGGTAAAGCTATTTTTATCAGAGCAGATATATCTCATATGAGTGAGGTCAAAGCACTTATTGATAAAACCGTAGAGACCTACGGACGTTTGGACTACGCTGTCAATAACGCCGGTACAGAGGCTCAACCAACTCCCACTGCAGACTATACCGAGGAAGATTGGGACCGCGTGGTTAACACCAACCTCAAAGGTACCTGGCTGTGTATGAAATATGAAATCCAGCAGATGCTCAAGCAGGGCGCTGGAGCAATTGTTAATACATCATCGGTGGCAGGCCTGGTCGGTGTGGCCAGCATGCCAGCCTACGTTGCTAGCAAACACGGGATTATCGGCCTGACCAAAACCGCAGCACTGGAGTATGGCGCCTCAGGCATCAGGGTAAATGCAGTATGCCCCAGTGTAACCCGTACACCTCTGATGGAGATGGTCCTTGAAGCGATGCCGGAGCAGGCCAAAAATATGATAGCCAATCACCCCTTGGGACGCATCGCCGAGACCAGAGAAATTGCCGAGACAATTGTTTGGTTGTGTTCAGATAGCGCCTCTTTCGTGACCGGTCATGCTATGGTAGCAGATGGCGGTTTTCTGGCCAAATAGTTCACTATGCGAGGTTACTCGGGTGCCTCATCAAGTCTGCTCTGGCACAGCGGCTGACCCTGTAGGCCACAGGCGCTAGAGAGGCCGGGGCCGATTGCTATTATACTCGGGAGCGCTGCTGGGGACAAGGCAATACACATCCCCAGCTTTCGTACAAAATGGAAGGGGCAAAGATGCAGCGACTGACGCTAGAGAAGCTCAACAAGCAGACTCTGCTGGAATTAGCCAGAATGTATTCCCAGAATTGGCAGACTCTTGACGGACTCTGGTTCCGAAACGTTGAAACTGAATATGGACTCGAGGCCGCTACCAAGCTAGATTTGAGGAACTGGGAGAAACAATCTGTGATAGAGGCAGAAAGAATTAAGAAAGTCCTCAAACTTGATAGCGGCGGGCTTCCCTCCGTTTTGACAGTATTGAGCTTCATGAGCTGGCAACTTGCCTCACCTCTTTTCGAATGCGATGAGGAAAGCCCTGAGAGAATCGTCTTTTATTACCCTCGCTGCGCTGTTCAGGAAAGCAGAAGAAAGCAGGCCAAACAGGTGTTCCCCTGTAAGACTATGAAACTGACGCTCCTCTCCAACATTGCCAAAGTGGTTGAACCAAGGGCCAGAGTGAAATGCCTCGCCTGCCCACCCGACCCTCATACCCAGGAATTCTGGTGCAAATGGGAACTCACTTTACCAGAATTTCCCCCGCTGGCCCGCCGACCACTTCACCGACGATAGCCGCGGACTTCACTTTTGCTTTAAGCAGCTTGCCCAGAAGCAATTGTGCTGCTTCAGGAGCTAGGGAGATCAGCAAACCGCCGGAGGTTTGGGGGTCAAAGAGGATGTCCTGCACATACTCAGGCACCCGCCCGGCAAACTTCACTGACTTGGAGTAAAACTCTCTATTGCGGTGTAACCCCCCTGGGCAAAACCCGTTTTGGGCAAACTCCGCTGCCTCAGACAAGAAGGGGACTGAAGCAGAATTGAACTCAATGCCTACCCCGCTGTTATCAGCCATCTGCCAGGAGTGGCCTATGAGACCGAAACCCGTTATATCGGTACAGGCGTGGACACCAACCTCCTGCATTAGCTCTGAGGCCTTGTCATTCAAAGCCGCCATGCACTCTGAGACCTTCGCTATCGTCTCTTTACCGGCTACCCCTGCTTTCATAGCGGTGCTTATGATCCCAGTCCCCAAAGGTTTGGTGAGTATCAGTTTGTCCCCTACTTTAGCCCCGGCGTTGGTCACCAGGCGCTTCGGGTGCACGGTGCCGGTGACTGAAAGGCCATACTTCAACTCCGCATCCTCTACGCTGTGCCCGCCGACCAGCACCACTTTTGCCTCACACATCTTGTCTGCCCCACCCCTGAGTATTTCCCTCAGGACTGAGATATCCAGCGATTTTGTAGGAAAGCAGACTATGTTCATGGCGGTGAGCGGCTTGCCGCCCATGGCATATACATCGCTCAACGCATTGGCAGCGGCGATCTGGCCAAAAGTATAGGGGTCGTCTACTATGGGCGTGAAGAAATCAATGGTCTGGATGAGAGCCCGATCATCTGTCAATCGGTAGACGCCAGCATCGTCCAGGCTTTCCATACCCCGAATTACATTCGGGTCAGAAAGCAAGGGCAGGCCACATATAGCTTGGTATAGGTCTCCCGGACCCAACTTAGAGGCTCAACCGGCCCCGCGAACACTCTCAGTCAGTCGGGGAGGGTTCTTTTTGTCCACCTGGCTCCTCCATTAGCTAAGCAATTCTAGCATTGGCCGACTCAATAAAGCAACCTCTGTGCCGAGTTGGCCAAGATTGAAAGTGAACCCAAATGTGTTAAAATGGTTGGGCAAGATGAAAAGCGAATTTCGGCATCTTCCCAGCGTGGACAAGCTGCTCTCCAACAGCAGGATTAAGCAGTTGGAGACGATTTACCCGCGTGCGCTCATTGTAGACCTGGTTCGGCAACGCCTGGAGCAGGAGCGCCAGTCCATCGCCCAGGGAAATCCCTGCCCCTCCATTGATGAAATAGCGGAGTCCGTTTTCGCCCAAGCGCAGGCTCTGGCTAACTCAAGCTTGCGCCCCGTCATTAACGCCACTGGAGTGATACTGCATACCAACCTCGGACGAGCGCCCCTCAGCCGGGAGGCCATGGCACTTATGAATCAGGCGTCTAATAGCTACTGCAACCTGGAGTTTGATCTCGACAGCGGACTCAGAGGCTCCCGCGATACTCATACGGAACAGCTTCTATGCCAGCTAACTGGGGCTGAAGCTGCCCTGGTGGTAAATAACAACGCCTCGGCTGTGCTACTGGCTCTCACCGCCCTGGCTAAAAAGAAAGAGGTAATCGTCTCCCGGGGTCAAGCGGTGGAGATCGGCGGTGGCTTCCGCATACCCGAGGTGATGAGGCAGAGCGGTGCCAGGCTGGTGGAGGTAGGCACCACCAACTGCACCTACGCTCAAGACTATGAACAAGCGATCACCCCACGGACTGCGGCGTTACTCAGAGTTCATTCCAGCAACTTCAAGGTGGTGGGGTTCACTCAAAGCGTCACCCTTGAGGAACTGGTAGCACTGGGCAAGCGATACAATCTTCACGTGTTCGATGACCTGGGTAGCGGCTGCCTGTTGGACACCACCAGGTTCGGCCTTGACCCTGAACCTATGATTCAGCAGAGCATCACCCTCGGCGTTGATCTCGCCCTCTTCTCCGGGGACAAGCTTCTGGGAGGCCCCCAGGCTGGCATTACCGTGGGCAAGAAACAGCTGGTGAACAAGCTGAGAAGGCATCCGCTGGCCCGGGCAGTGCGAATAGACAAAATAAGACTGGCTGGCCTGGTGGCTACGCTAATTCATTATTTGAAGGGCGAGGCAGAGCAGAAGATACCGGTGTGGCGCATGATCTCCACACCTGTGAGCGAGCTTGAGAGGCGAGCCGGGCTGTGGGCACAGGCGCTTGGCGAACTGGCCCAGGTGGCAGAGGGAGAAAGCATGGTGGGAGGTGGCAGCCTACCAGGGAGCACCCTGCCCACCAAGCTGGTGGCTATTGGCAAACAGGGGAAAAGCAGGAATATGGCTCAAGCGCTAGCTCAACGGCTGCGCAATCAGGAGACACCAGTCGTGGGGCGCATCAGTGAGAACCTGCTGCTTCTCGACCCGCGCTCCGTCCTTCCTGAAGAGGATGAGGCTATACTGCGGGCACTACGCAGCGCCATTGCTGAATTAAGCCCTCGTTAATAGGAGGCACTTCTACCGTGTTTGTACTGGGCACCGCGGGGCATGTAGACCATGGCAAGTCAATGCTGGTGCATGCTCTGACCGGAATAGACCCTGACCGGCTGCGTGAGGAAAAAGAACGCGGCATGACCATCGACCTCGGCTTTGCCTGGCTGAAGCTGCCCAGCGGCCGGGAGGTGGGTATTGTTGATGTACCTGGCCACGAGCGCTTTATCAAGAACATGTTGGCCGGCGTAGGTGGTATTGATCTGGCTCTGCTCATTGTGGCTGCCAACGAGGGAGTGATGCCTCAAACCAAGGAGCACCTGGCCATACTTGACTTGCTGGGGGTAAAAAGAGGGATTGTGGTCATCACCAAAAAGGACCTGGTGGACGAGGAGTGGCTGAGCATAGTTACGCTGGAGATAGAGGACCTGATAAAGCCAACTACCCTAAACAAGTCGCCCATAGTAGCTGTCTCGGCATTGACTAAAGATGGTTTGCCAGAACTCCTCTCCACCATTGATAAACTTCTAAACTCCGTCCAGCCCAAGAAAGACATCAGCAGACCAAGGCTCCCCATAGACCGGGTTTTTACTATAGCTGGCTCAGGGACTGTCGTCACCGGGACCCTGCTAGATGGTTCACTGTCGCGGGGTCAGGAGGTGGAGATTATTCCTCCGGGCCTGAAATCGCGCTTGCGGGGATTGCAGACACATAAGGCTCAGATTGATACCGCTACGCCGGGGAGCCGGGTAGCAGCCAACCTGGTCGGTTTGGCCACCTCAGAACTCAAGCGGGGAGACGTGCTCACCTCTCCTGGCTGGCTGGTGCCTACCACAATCTTGGATGTCAAGCTCCGCCTGCTCTCACATCTTCACCACCCCCTGCGCCATAATGCCTCGGTCAGCTTTCACAGTTTGACCACCGAGGCGATGGCTAAAGTGCGCATCCTGGAGAAAGAGGAGCTTAAGCCCGGTGAGGAGGGTTGGGCACAACTGACTCTGGACAGCCCGGTGGCTGTGGTCAAGGGCGACGGCTACATTATCCGCTCGACCATGGAGACTCTGGGAGGCGGCGAGATCATTGATCCACACCCCAGGCGGCATCGCCGCTTCCGCACAGCCATCATTCAAAGCCTGGAGGTCAGGGGAAAAGGCACAGCGCAGGAGCTTTTGGTAGCGACCCTGGAAGCGAAGCAGCCACTGAACCAGGCAGCCCTTCTAGCCCAAGGCGACCTGTCTGCCAGCGAGGCTCAGACAGCCATAAACGAGCTTATCCAGCAGGGAGAGATGGCGGCGATAGGCCAGGGAGAAGGCCGCCTTCTCTTTACCAGGGCAGGGTGGGAGCGTTTAGCTGAAACGGCCAAAGCACTGGTACAGGACTATCACCGCAAATTCCCCACGCGGCTGGGATTGCCCAAGGTAGAGCTAGAAAGCAAACTGAAGCTGCCCGCAAACTCCTCCGCCGCCATGCAGAGGCTTCTGGAAAGCGGAGTTCTGGTTGAAGAAGGAACGGCCGTCCGTCTCCCCACACACCAGATTATGCTCAATCAGGCCCAGCAGGCCAAGGTGGATGCCTTCTTACAGTCTCTGAAACAGAATCCCTATGCTCCACCCAGCGACCTCATACCTGAGCCTGATCTGCTCAACCTGCTCATACAACAGCGCAAGGTGATGAAAGTAAGCGATAGCGTGGTCTTTGCCGCCTCTGCCTACGATGAGATGGTGAAGAAAATCACCGAACACCTAAAAAAGAACGGTAAAGTGACCCTGGCCGAGGTAAGAGACTTGTTTGGCACCAGCCGCAAGTACGCTCAGGCTATCATGGAACACCTGGACGACAAGAAGGTCACCAAACGGGTAGGGGATGAGAGGGTGTTGAGATAAGAATTGTAGCCAAGCCCCATCCATGTCGCCCCCCCCCGAAAACAAAAATCCCTCCCGCCACACGGCTGTTATGGTAAAAACACCACATTTTACAATAAGTGTTCCTTCACTAGTCCAAATTCGGTGTTATTTCTGTAATGTTGCTAAATTCGTCTACTAGTGACAAACCTATGTCTAATTTTTTGAAACGCGTATTTTGAGCCGTCTTGGTCGCTCTAGCTATCAATCTAGAAATAGCTGGCATAACCAGAACCAAGCGTGAGGGTGATTTTCCTTCATCATCGGCTGTAATAATTAGTTGCCCTAGGGCGGTGTATAAGGCAGTTAAGTCAAGTCCAGATTTGATTCCTTTAGGAGTGGGTTCTCCCTTACATTCGGCCACAATGAGCCTTTCATTAGGAAAATAGGCTTTTATGTCAATGCCTGAATGGCTAATTACTGTAATTTGTACTTCTCCCTTTGAGAACACCCCTGTCCATTCGACCCGCGAACCTTTTAATGGTTCACGTCGATAACCTTTTGATCCAAGTCTTCGCGCAACTGTTTCAGGCTCTGGTTCAGCGCCATCAACCGAAACTATGATATTATTCGCACCTTTTGATACCAGCCATAAAGCATATGAAACTTTGACAAATGGTTCAATTATCCTCAAACCTACCTCCTATTATTCCCAGCTTGTATTATGCCACGATAATATGCCTATTGCAGTTGGCTGTCAAGGTAAAAAGAATTACCCTCTTTCCTCCAACCACTCTAATCCTGCCAAATACGTTGGATCAATGATGTGATTTGGGTTCTCATGGTCAAATTCCCATTTCAGAGGATTATTTATAATATATTCTCTAACCAGGCCAAGCTCCTTTTCGCTCCGGATGATATGTTCATAATAATTTTTCTGCCAGAATGAGCCCAACGCATTTAAATTGTTTTGCCTTATATGCCTTAACCACATATTCACACAGAGGGATTTAAACGCCCCGACAATATACCCCACCGTAGGGGCAGGGCTTGCCCCTGCCCTGTCCGGGACACCCGCAAGAGGTGCATCTTCTCTATTCTCACCCAACGTCGGGGCAGGGCTCACCCCTGCCCCGTTCGGGACAACCGCGAGGGTCTCCCCTACATCGACGTTCGGCAATTCAGGGCTTGCCCCTGTCCTGTCCGGGACACCCGCAAGGGGTGTCGCTACAATTATGATCGCATGAATATGATTTGGCATAATAACAAACGCATCCGATGCAACATGGGGGAATCGTTTAGATAATGATCCCCATTCGGCTTGCACAATACGCTTTAATTCTGGATATAGCTCGAAATATAATTCTCTCCCTTTAGTGCAAATTGTTATAAAATATGCGCCTTCCTGAGTGTAATCATACCCTTTGAGTCTTATGAATTGGCGATGATGTTTATCCAAAACATACCCCGGCATATTTCTTTCCCTATGGTCATATTTCACCGCACTATCACAATCCCAGCCAGTACACTTGTTAGCACATCACAGGCTTTGGCATTACCCCCAATCGGATAGATGTCCCATCCCGCTGAAGCGACCATTTTGAACACATCAATTCCAACAGCTTCCTATGTGCCGGCTAACACAGAGGCACCCACGAGTTACAAATCAGTATAGCACAGAAGCGATTTAAGTATGCAGAATCAACTTATTAATTGCGTAGAGCAGCTAAAACAGTTGTTTGTGAACATAATGACTTTGCTAGAAAAGTCACATACAAAACGAAAAGGCCCATGTATGATACTCATAGAATAGTTTAATAGAGCTAGTAAAGCACTCCTTTTTGGGTGCAACTGGCTCAGGTTTGAGTCCAAAACGAGACCGAAGCCCTTGCAGGCAGGAAATATGAAAGCACGCTGGATAGTTCTAACCTTTACCATTATGTTGGCACTGGTGTTCGCCGCCTGTGCAGGGGTGGAGTATGCCGCTCCGTCTGCCACACAGACATCACCCCCCGCACCGAGTGTTACTCCTACTCCAACGCCAACACAAACTGACACCCCACAGCCTCCCGCAGACCTCTCCTACCTCATTGATAGCAACCCTGCAGAGGTCGACAATTCCGATCTTCCCATAACACCGGTTGACCAACTGCATATCACGGGCACAGCGCCAGAGGTAAATATCGCAGATTATAGGCTTACCGTTGATGGCCAGGTGGAAAAGCCGCTGACTCTGACTTACGAGGATGTTGTCGGCTACCCCAGTGTCACCAAGGTCGTGCTGCTTATCTGTCCCCTTACCTTCGTTGACAACGCTGAATGGACAGGAGTGCCGGTGTCGGTGCTTCTTGCCGACGCAGGTATCAAGGCCGGAGCGACGAAAGTAGCGTTTCAGGCGCTGGATGGCTACCGGCACGTCTTGACCCCGGAAGATGTCCAACAGGATGGTGTCTTTCTGGCATACAAAGTTGATGGACAGATGCTGCCATTGGAGCACGGTTACCCACTACGGCTGGTAGTAAAAGGGAAATACGGGGCCAATTGGGTAAAGTGGGTGACTAGCATCGAAGTCATGTAGCCAGAGGTTGTTGTCTCTCCACAATCAGAAAGAGCAGCGTATGTTTCTAAACTTCTTCAACCATTTGTCGCGAGTCACCCGAGACGGTGCATACGAAACTTGAGCCGAATCGCCAAAATTTGGCGGGAGCGGATGGGGGTCGAACCCACCTGGGACACTGTTAATGCCCCACGACGGATTTGAAGTCCGCGAAGCCCACCGGGACTCAACCGCTCCCACCGTTTGAGACAAATCTAGTATACCCTGCTACTCTCTTCAGCGCAACAGATATCCAGCCGCCTTAACAGGAGGCTGGCTACTATCCATTTCTCCTATATTAGTGCTGGTGTAATCTCCCTTGCTTATAACATGGTCAACTGTTACAATTGTTCCAGTTAAAAGCCTGGGGGTTACACTGCATGGCTGAAAACAGGACATTCCCTGTGGTGTGCAATTGCATACCAGGTATGAGGCATGAATTGGAGACTAAAATAACATGATGCTGAAATCCAAGCTACCTGAACGCATCGGCAGGCTAGATGAATTTGCCCATAATCTATGCTGGACCTGGTACCCTGAGGCACGTGACCTATTCCGCATCCTGGACTATCCTCTATGGAGAGACAGCGGTCATAATCCTGTCAAGCAGCTACATGACATCAGCTTCAACAGGCTGCAGGAGATTGCTGCTGACCCCGCTTTTCTCGCTCAATATGACTCTGTTATGTCTACTTATGATGCCTATATGTCAGCATGTGACACCTGGTTTGCTGTAAACCATCCCAACAAGCTGCCCGGCCCTGTTGCCTACTTTTCAATGGAATTCGCTATTCACAACTCTCTCCCTGTATATGCCGGTGGGTTGGGCGTCCTGGCCGGTGATGTTTGCAAGGAAGCAAGCGACATGGGGCTGCCCTTTGTTGGGGTGGGTTTCATGTATCCCCAGGGATATTTCCACCAGGGCATCTCGGCCGACGGCTGGCAACAGGAAACGTATCAGCAGTTGAACTTCAATGAAGCACCTATCACCCCTATCCTCTCTGCTCAAGGGCGCAGACCTCTGGCACAAGTTGATCTGGGCGACAGGCATTTATCCATCGCCGCGTGGCAAGTTCAGGTAGGTCACACCAATATTTACCTGCTGGATGTTGATGTTGAGGAGAATGCCCCACAAGACCGCCAGCTAACTGCCCGCCTTTATCTCGCTGACCGGGAAGTTCGCATTCTCCAAGAGATCGTCCTGGGGATTGGTGGGGTGCGGGTTCTGCAGGCGCTTGGCATCCAGCCAGCCGTGTGGCACGCTAATGAGGGCCACGCAGCCTTCATGATGCTGGAGCGACTCAGAGAGGAGGTATCCAGAGGCACATCCTACACCGAAGCCCTTCGTAAAGTACGGGCAGCCACGATTTTCACCACTCATACGCCAGTCCCTGCAGGGCACGATGTTTTCTCTGACCAACTCGTCGAGAAATACTTTAACAGCTACTGGGATGCTTTGGGAATCAGCCGGAAGATGTTCTTTGAGTTGGGTCGACAGGATGGGACAGAGGATCAGGTCTTTAATATGACAGCACTGGCCTTGAGGACGGCAGAGCGGTGCAACGCTGTGAGCCGCCTCAATGGCCAGGTGGCACGAAAGATGTGGCATGTGCTCTGGCCAGAGCTTCGGGAAGATGAAGTGCCCATCTCTCATGTGACCAATGGGATTCATGTGCCTACGTGGGTTGCCCCAGAGATGAATCGTATTTACCAGAAGTATCTCGACCAGAATTGGGTGATGCGACATGACGATCGCAAACTCTGGGAGCAGGTTTCGGACATCCCAGACGAGGAGCTATGGATAGCCCGCCGACTCCTTAAGGGCAAGCTCATGGGTGCTATACGAGGGCGAGCCCAAACATGTTGGGCTTGCGGTGAAATGGCACCACAGCAGATGGTAGCATCAGGGGCCTTGCTCAATACTGAAACACTTACCATTGGTTTCGTCCGTCGTTTTGTTGAATATAAGCGTCCGGCGCTCATCTTCCAGGACATTGAGCGCCTCAAGCGGATAATCAACCATCAGTTTCGGCCAGTTCAGATAATCTTTGCTGGCAAGTCCCACCCGGCTGATTTGCCGGCAAAGCATCTCCTCCACCAAGTATATGCCTTGGCAACGGCCCGCGAGTTTCAAGGCCGAATAGCTTTCATCGAAGATTACGATATGCACATAGCACACTATCTGGTTCAGGGGGTTGACGTTTGGCTTAACAATCCGCGTCGACTTCAGGAGGCCTGTGGCAGCAGCGGGATGAAGGCTGCGCTGAATGGCGTTCCCCACCTCAGCGTTCCCGATGGGTGGTGGCACGAAGGTTACAACGGCGCCAATGGTTGGGCAATCGGCGATAGCCGTAAAATGCCTGACCAAGGTGAGGAGGACAGAACCGACGCCGAGGCACTCTACCGTCTTTTGGAAGAGGAGATTGTGCCTCTTTACTACAACCAGGACCGAAACGGTGTGCCACATGGTTGGACTCGGTTGATGAAAGAGACAATCCGTTCAGTCGTGCCTGTCTTCTGTGCCCGACGAATGCTAAAGGAATACACCGAGCACTTCTACCTACCGGCTGCGTCTTCACAAAAAGTAACGCGCAATTCTAGAAAAAACCATCACACTTCCTGACAGATGCTGCCCACCATCCTTTCTCAATTCCCCCAAGATTGGGGGATAAGGGGGCTGAATAATACTCTATAAAAGTCTCTCTCCTTTTGCTACCTAGAACAAAATAGTCTATACTAAAATAAGTTGCGCCATTGCGCTCAATGTAACAGAGAATCTTAATGGGCGTTATCACCACAAATAAACTGACCAAAATATACCCAGGCGGCACCAAAGCAGTTGACAGTATTGATTTTGAGGTCAATGCTGGTGAGATCTTCGGCTTCCTCGGGCCAAATGGAGCTGGCAAGACAACCACCATCAAAATGCTGAATACGCTTATTCAGCCCACCTCCGGAACTGCTGAGGTAGCCGGATTCGACATACTCAAGAATCCAGAGGAAGTGCGCAGGCACATAGGCTATGTGGCTCAGGATGTGGGGGTGGATGAGTACGGCACTGGCCGCGAGAACCTGGAGCTTTACGGCCACTTCTACAGGCTGGACAGCAAGACTATCAAGAAACGAGTGGAGGAGCTGTTCAAGCTGGTTGATCTGTCAGGCTACGAGGACAAGATAGTTTCAACATACTCCGGTGGCATGCGCAAGCGACTAGACATCGCCATGGGACTTATACACAAACCTGATGTAATCTTCTTAGATGAACCAACGGTCGGGCTTGACCCCCAGACTAGATCTCACATTTGGGAATATATCCGTAATTTGGCCAAAGCTATGGGTACCACTATTTTCCTGACAACCCACTATATGGAGGAGGCCGACCATCTTGCTGATCGCATTGCTATCATAGACCTGGGCAAGATCATCGCCATGGGCACTCCTGGGGAGCTGAAGCAATCAATAAGTGGCGATGTGGTCACACTCTCAACCTGTGCCGTCAAGGATGATGAATGTAAGGATATTATAAAACGTGCCCAGTCAGCCCTTTCCAGTGAGACATTTGTGATTGGGACACAGTCTACAGATAGTGAGTTGGCTATCTATGTGGACAAAGGTGAGTCAGCGATACCCAGTATAATGCGCATCCTGGCTGGCCAGGGTATCGAAGTCAAGACAATATCTTTAGCTCGGCCATCGCTGGAGGACGTCTTCCTCAAATACACTGGCCGCACAATACGACCTCAGGAGGGTGCGCACACCACGTATGCTGAAATGCAGCGAAAACGCATGCGGAGGCAGCGGTGACCCTGCTAACCGATATCTGGTTTCAACTTAAACGGCACCTCAGGACACAAATCCGCATGCCGGTATGGATAGTTATTAACTTAGTCCAACCCATACTATGGCTTGTGCTCTTCACCCAGGTCTTCAAGTCCTTGGCGAAGTTGCCTGGCCTGGGCGGCTTCAGCTACCTGCAATTCTTCGCCCCCGGAGTAATGGTGATGACGGTGATGTTCGGCTCAGCCTGGGCAGGCATGGGCATGCTGCAAGACATAGACATGGGTGTACTGTCAAAGATGCTAGCTACACCTGTGACCAGGGTTTCAATCCTGATGAGCCGTGTCCTCGCCTCTATGATTGTGCTCATAGTTCAAGCGCTGGTAATCTTTACCATTGCCATTATTATGGGGGTACACTTGGAAACCGGCGCGCCCGGGGTGTTACTAACCATACTCCTTATCTCTTTACTCGGGCTGGGATTTGCTGCTTTTTCCAACGGCCTGGCGCTCTTATTAAGAAGAGCAGAGCCACTCATAGGTATCATAAACTTGGCTACCATGCCGATGATGTTCCTCTCATCAACCATGATGGCGGCATCCCTGCTTCCTCACTGGCTCGACACAGTAAGGCGTTTTAACCCGGTAGATTACGCCGTAGTCGGCGTGCGCGACTTGGTATTGCACGGGTATATATGGTCTGACTTGTGGCGCTCGCTGGTGGTGCTGTTTTGCTGGGCTGTGGCAGGCATGGCCTTTGGCATACTGATGTTTCGTGTCAAGGCAGAGTAATAAAAGAAACGTTCAGCCAGATGGTTGAAACAGAGCATAGCCCTGAACAAAAGGGCGGAATGTTGGGTCACACCCTACCATTTTGTGTATTCTTTGCATTGAGATAGTGATTTGTTGACCCCACCGTCTATTTGAGTTATCATGACCGCATTACAATTGTTGGTTTATTAATTCTCTTAGAGAGGACGGTTACTTATGGAAACTACACGTTCTCGCCGCCCTATTGAACGCAATATAGCTATGGAGCTAGTACGTGTTACCGAAGCGGCAGCCATGGCCGCGGCACGTTTTTTGGGCATGGGCGATAAAAACCTGGTGGACAAGGCAGCAGTGGCCGCCATGCGGTATGTCTTGGGCTACATCCAGATGGATGGAATCGTGGTCATTGGAGAGGGAGAGAAGGACCAGGCTCCCATGTTATATATTGGAGAGCGGATTGGTGATGGCTCTGCTTTGCACGTTGATATTGCTGTTGATCCGATTGATGGCACCACTCTGGTTGCAAAAGGTCTCCCCGGAGCAATCTCTGCCGTGGCACTCTCGGCTAGGGGGACGATGAACTTCCCACGGCAAGTAGTGTACCTGAATAAGATTATCACCGGACGTGAGGCAAAGGATATCATAGATATTAACGCATCGGTGGCAGAAAACTTGAAGAACATCGCCAAAGCCAAGCAAAGAAAGGTATCGGAACTTACCGTGGTGGTTTTGGACAGACCGCGTCATGAACAGTTGCTGTCCGAGATCAGGAGCGCTGGTGCCCGCGTAAAATTGATTTCCGATGGTGACATTGCGGCAAGTATACAGGCCGCCTTACCAGAAACAGGGGTCGATGTGCTCATGGGCATCGGTGGTACTCCTGAGGGAGTCCTCTCCGCGGCGGCTATACTTTGTACTGGGGGCGGCATCCAATGTAAGGCCTGGCCTCGCGATGAAAAAGAGAGAGCAGCAGCCATTGCCGATGGAGTTGATCTTGATAGAGTCTATAAGACGGAGGACTTGATAAATAGTGAGGACGTATTCTTTGCTGCCACTGGGGTTAGTAGCAGCGAATTACTAAAAGGGGTACGTTATTC